>Ga0099847_1000663_pt1 | contig 11651 bp, 13 predicted proteins | sample CB_VirMetaG_2_FD_78178 | JGI IMG/M metagenome (GOLD analysis project Ga0099847, IMG submission 78178) | Freshwater to marine saline gradient viral communities from Chesapeake Bay - CB_1504_2 Viral MetaG | ecosystem: Environmental > Aquatic > Marine > Coastal | place: USA: Chesapeake Bay...
ATCGTTGTACTAGCTGGAAGCACTAATGTTTTAATGTCAGCATCAACTTCACTATCCATCAATGCGCCAGCAGCAGTGACGTTAGCTGTATCAGTAACGTCAGCAAGAGCCTCAATGCCATCCAATTTAGTTTCATCTGCTGTTAAGAGAGATGCTGTAGTTGCCGCAAGAACTGCTGTATACCCCTGTACAGTTACGCCAATATCAGCATCTTTAACTATAGTGGCATCGGCGGGTTCATACACACCTGTGTGTAGATGGTCTCCTATGGCAAGAGTACCTGCTGTAGTCCCCACATCTCCATTAGTATTGAGCAATTCATAGGTTACATCGGCATCAAGTACGTTTGTAGCATCGTATGCTTGTACGTCAGTGCCAACCTCTAGATTGAATAAAGTCTTGAACTGAGTCTCTGTGATTTCTTCTGCATCACCTGCCCCTGCCGTGTTCCTACCAAGCACTCTAGCTGTAGCGGATATGTTTTGCATCTTTGCATAAGTTACAGCGTCATTAGCAATAACCGTTGCACCGTCCCCTGTAGATGTCACATCACCTGTGTGATCGGGGTGGGTGTAGTTAGTGATAGCAACCCAAACAGTGTTGCCTAAGTCATAGACCCTTAGGCCGTTGGCCGTAGTATCAAAGTATAAAGCCCCATCGATAAGGGCGTTACCGTCGTTATCTAAAGTAGGCGCTGAAGACTTAGCCCCTAGGTATGTATCCGTGAACTCATCTAAGGCGGCAGCAGTAGCATCAGCATCAGCGTTAGTAAGTACAACGTCTGCGTTAGTAAGTACAACATCAGCGTTGGTAGCTACCTTATCAGCAGCCGTAGCGATAGCATCAGCAGCGGTAGCAGCTGCATCAGCAGTTGTGGCTATCTGGTCTAAATTGGTTTGCACTAGGTCAGCAGCAGTGGCCGCAGCATCAGCAGCAGTGTCTATAGCGTCTTGTGTAGTTGTTGCAGCGTCAGCGTTAGTTGTTACTACGTCTGCATTGGTAAGGATTACATCAGCTGCTGTGGATGCAGCGTCTGCATTTGTGAGGACTACATCTGCGTGTGTTAGTGCAACGTCAGCATTGGTTAATACCAAGTCTGCGGCAGTGTCAATAGTATCTTGATTAGTCGCCACAAGATCAGCAGCAGTAGCAGTAGCATCAGAAGAAGCCTTAGCAGCCCAGTGTAAAGCTGAGTAGTTACCGGCTGCACGATCTGTAGGTATACCACTAGAAAAAGTACGAGTTAGGGAGTTCTCAAGTTGATTAGCCCAATCCCCCGCCTCTAAATTAGAATCTTCAGTAGTAACAACATCTGCTGCGGTATCTATTGTGTCTTGATTAGTAGCCACTAGGTCAGCAGCAGTAGCTATCCGGTCTAAGTTAGTTTGTACCCGATCGGCAGCAGTAGCAGCAGCATCAGATGTAGTCTGAATCTGATCTAAGTTAGTCTGTACTAAGTCAGCAGCCGTAGCAGCAGCATCAGAGGTAGTTTGGATCTGGTCTAGGTTTGTTTGTACTAAGTCAGCAGCAGTAGCGTTCTCTGATACTAAGGCGGCAGCTGCGGAGGCTTCTGCGGCAGTTGCAAACTCAGCTATTTGGTTTACAGCAGCAGCGTTAGTAGCATCCCCTGACCCTCCAACCCCTCTATAAATCGCCATCTATTCACCTGTGTATTAGTATAAGGAAGGAAGTAGGAATGGGTACTCACCCGTTAAGGCTTTCCCCATTTTATTACTTACAGGTATTAACCTGGGATTGCAATTACAACAGCTGATTCAGGACGAATAACCTGAACACCATAGATAGTGTCAGCAGTCATCAAATCACCCAAGTACTCTTGCTTGTATTGAGTCTGAGTACGAACACCCAGCTGTTCAGCAAGTACGAAGGCATCTTTGTGTCCACAAATTGCTCCACGAACATCTCCACCAGCAGCGTTATCACCAGCAGTTTCAATGATGGGGCAGTTGCTTGATACATAAACATCTACACCGTACAGCTCACCAATCTTACCATTCTGAACACCACGGTTAGCAGTGAAGTCAGAAGATACATAACGGTCAATGCCCATGATAGTGTTACGAGCAGCAGGTGGGATTACAATGAAACGTCCGTCCATAGGGGTATCATTATCATCCAGTTGCTGAATCGCATCACGGAAACCAAGGTCAGTGAAGAGGTCAGTATCAGCTACAGTATCGATAGCATAAGCGGCTAGGCCGTTAGCTGCGTCAACGTAGAAGGAGTTGCTGTGAACCCAATCGGCTCCATCACTATCACCAAGAGACTTACCCAACAGGAACAGGTCGTTGTCTACTTGTTTAGCAAGGGAGTAACCAGCATCTTGAGTATAGAAACGACGCAGAGAAGGCTGTGCTTGAACACTTGTAATGTCTTCAATGAGGCGTGAATACTCGTAGTGCTTGTTGATTGATACGGAAACATCTGTCTCAGTAGCAGCGATCAGGGTAACCTGTGCGCCAGCACCTTTAGCAGTTGCCGAGCCACGAGTTGGTTTAGGGATATGAATAGTATCGCCTTTCTTACCAACGTGTGACATTTTATTAACTAAGTTCGCTAGAACCAAGTTGCTTTGGTATGCCGCTACAATCTCATCACTCCAAATCTCTGGAATGAAAGTTGCTGCGGTGGTAGTGGTGACGTGGTCTGTGCCTAGTGCCATGATATATTACCTTTAAGATTAAGTTGGATTACTTAACCCTCTTCTCCTTATACGCCCTGTCAAACTCTTCGACATTGTCCATATACTTCTGAGGGTTAGTCTTCATTAAATTAACTAGATCAGAGCGTCGATAGATCTTTCTAGACATTGGTTCCGAAGAACCTCTACCACCTGTACTGGCCGCTTTGCGCTGTTGCTTACGATCTTGCTCATTGATGCTTTCCGTCTTATCAATGATGCCCTTAATCTCCTTCCAATTACCAAGGAGTTCACGGGCTGCATTTAGGTCGTAGCTGTCAGCACGTTGTAGTAACTCAGTCCGTACAGTTGAAGCCTTAATCCAATCTACGAACTTGGAGTCTTTAATGACTTCAACGTAGTCTGGATGTTCGGTAGAGAGTGTCCGCATAACTTCTTGCTGACTTTGCTTCTTGAGAAGCTCTCTCATCTCCTTAACTGTACCGCTGTTCTCTACTGCGCGGTTAACAGAATTAGTGGGGTCATTGAAAAAATCTAATTCTTCACCCGTATCTTCTACTACTTCATTTCCTGCTTTAGCCTCATTCAACTTTGTCTTGAGTAAGTCATCGACAGCTTTTCTTAATTCACCTAGCTCCGAACCTTGACGACCAGCTAGCTTCTCAGCTTCTTGGTGCATCGTAACAACGTCTTCCATAGACTTACCTGCGTACTTATCGGGTAAGGTGTTGCTTACTTCTTGTGATTCTTGCTCTGGCTCTACTGCTTCCTTAGCTGATCCCTTTGCTTCGGAGTTATCAATATCACCATTAAGGTCAATCAGTACATCATTTTCTTCTAAGTCGATTTCTTGTTGTTCAAGTGGGTCTATAAGTCTAGTCATTTAATGTGTATCTCCGTACTTACTTAAAAGTATTATGGAATGTTTTATTACTTTAAACCCCGGCTCTCATGCTGCCTAAGCCACTTAGCATCACCCGATGGAAAGGTGTTGTTAAGGACAAAGTTGCCTCTAGAGGTTATCCGGGTACTGTCTTCACCACAAGTCTTACAGCTAGATACTCTGACTTCCTCATCAATGTACCTAGATGTTATGTGGCCCTCTGTACAAGAGAATTCATAAATACGATTAGTCATCGCCTAATGCTTCCTCTAATACAATCTGGTCGTAGCTATTACGGATTCTATCCTGGAATGATACTAACCGTTCTAGGATGTCTAACTTGCCTTGGGCTATATATAGAGATTTAGCATCAGCTAAGTCCCTAACCTTGATGTCACCTGCGGAGCTTTCTAAATCCTCCACAAGCTGCTTCCAACCAGCCATAGCAAATAAGTCAAAGAAGTTCTCGTAGTAGTCTTGATGTTCTTTATTCATAGTTACCCTTATATTATAACATAAAGGAATAGGTACGTCAATACCCATTCCCCAAAGTTATCTATTAGTGTTTGACATCTGTAGTTTAACCATTTCTTCCTTAACATCTAGCTCTTTCTCAGAGAGCTTCAATTTAGCGAACTCAACCATTTGCTCAAAGTCCTTAGTGGGCATAACCTTAGCCATTGCAGAGATACGTCTAGTCTCCTCTTCAATAGGTAGCAGCTTAGTCTCAACAAGGTTCTGCTCAATGCGTGACCGTACTTCAGCTGTCTGTGCTTGGATGTTCTCTAGGGTGGCTTGAGTTGTAGCCATCTGGAGTTGCTGTGCCATCTTCTGCATTTCTTGCTCTTCTGGATTAGGCTGGTTCATCTGTTCTATGGTTGCCTTGAACTCATCACGGTTAGCTAAGGCCATGCTGTCAATAACAGCTAGGACAAGCTGGTTGTACATTGGTGAGCCTTGGGGCATAGTCTGTAACAACTGTACCAGCTGAGTCACTTCATACTCACGGGCAATGATACCCAAGGTAGAGGTAACAACAAACTTATAATCCTTAACAGGGTACAACTCTGGTACGAACTGCATATAGCGACAAGCTGACTTCTCAATCATAGGGATTAGGAAGTTCTCTTGGAAGTTAATCAACGTGCGCTTGTGACGCTTGATGATAGCCCCCAGACCCATTGAGATGCCCGCTGCCGTCCCTTCTCCGTTAATGGATGCGGGGATACCAGCTGAGTCTATAGCTCCTGTAGACTGCTGTACCATCTGTTGTAGCTGTGCTGCCTGTGAGAACGTAACCTGACTGATAGCACCAAAGTTAAATGGTTGTAGTATCTCTGATGGGTTACCGTTAGTCAGGATAGTCTTACCCGGACGTATATCTAACTTAGCACCTCGTGGCATCCTGCTAGCGTCCACTGCCATCATAGGGTGTACTGTTAGGGCTAGGGCATCTACCCTTGCTCTTAGCTCTGTATCTAGAGCCTTCTGAGAGTTGTATGCTTTCTCACAGATACCACGACCCCAGAAGCGTGAGGGTACAATGTCCCAAGAGAATGCAACTACTGGGCGGTCACCCTTCATGTAGGGGTTCTTCTCAACCTTGAGTATAGTCTCACCATTGGCGATAACTACAATCACTTCTGTGTAGCTGCTTGTGTCTTCATCATCTACCAAGGCATCTACTTCCACTGGTTCATCTTCATCATCCATATCGACAAAGAAAGACTCACGCAATGTATCAGTCGGCACTAGGCCGTAGTACTTGGTTAAGCGTACCATGCCAGATTCATTAGGCATATTGATTTGACTAGCATCCTCTAGGTCAGGGTCACTTTGAGTACAGGAGAAGTCAACATCCATATAGATGCCATCATCAATACCCATCTTAACAACGTGTTCTGGAACCATCTTATCAATAGCTACACCCAGTGCATCCTCAATGCAGGTGGCTAGGGGGTCGATAAGGAAGTTCTGAGGCATGATAGGGTCTATCTTAACCAAGATACGATCACTACGCATAACCCCAATAGCTGTTACGTTACCTTCCATACCGGGCTGTGGTTGCGTAGCAGGGCGTAGCTCAGGCACTTCCTCCAAGACTAGCTCACCAATACCTGTACCAAATACAGCTGCATTGATTAGGCATTCAGACACAGAGCTACGCACACGAGCTATCCGCATATCCTCTGTTAGTTGCTTTCTTAGGAACTCAACGTCCCTGCTGTCTGGGTCTTGTAGGTCATCGTGAATATCAAAGAACTCACCCCTACCAAATGTAGCTTCCTCAATCTCAGCTACTGAGGATTCAACAGCTTGTTGAGTTGCAGGGGAGATGAGCCGTGAACGCTCAGAGCTACGCATACTGTCACTCTTGTCCCAGATACCCCGCCATAATCTATAATACTCATCAAACCTTTCCGCATAGTTTGACTCGTAGTGGTCACGCCATGCATCAGCCTTACCCATTACAAAGCCTTCTAGGGTTTCTGTCTTGTCTATATTGTCACTCATTTATATATTCCTTAGTAGATGTCTGCAAAATAGCCAGAGAAAGAAGCCGATACTTGTATGTTTGCTGTTGAACCCTCTGCTGTAATCCTGACATCGTGGTTTGGTTCTACGATAACAAAGGGTACAAAGTCTATGTGTTCGGGGGTTCCTTTAGCGCAGGAGAATACTTCAACAGTTCTCCAAAGTGTTGCGTCTTTATCCCTAATCTCTAGCCTCATGTCAGCCTCTGCACCAGACCCTGTTGCCTTTAGCATCTGGGCTGACACATTAGTAATAATTAGATAGTTAGTACTGGCTACGGTGGTTGCACAAACAAGGCTAGACTGCTCTGCCTGTACCAACATACAAGCTGTATCAGCCAATGCCGGTACGCCAGACGTTAAGGAGCCATTGATGTGTGCGTAGACATCCCCTAGTACATCACTGCCATTTGCCCTCTTAATGCGGGAGACACGATTACAGGGCGTTCCAAGGGCTACTGGTGTTAAACCATTCAATGTTACACTTTGGAATTTAAAAACTAGGTCAGTGCCACTATAGTAGAATGTGTCAAGGTTTACAACATTACCCACATCACCAGCGCTGGTGGAGTTGACGTGGGTTACATCGTCTGTTGCACCTTTGCGGTATTCAATACCATTATAGCTTATGATCTCCTCCGCAGTATCCACATCCTGGTTAAGTCCAAACTTTAGCAAGGTCTTTCTGTTTGCCCTTACAGGCGTACCATAGGTCATCTCTATCTCAGACAACGCCAGTTCAAAGTAGTTATTCGCTTGGTCATCATATTTTGACATAATTAGTATCCGGCTGTTAAATCAAAGACTTCAAAGTTATCTTCTTCGTAGTCATAGTTGTAAGACACCTTAGCCAACTGGTCTATGTAGGATAGGGAGTCAATGAGATCATCATGTACCTGTGGGTTTGGGAATTGAAACAGTTGGTCTAGGAACTCTATGTTCCACTCGCCTTGTTCTATGGTAATCTGCCCATGTTCAAACCTACCCTGTAGGGATGCCACAATACGGTCAGTCTTCTTTCTGTTACCGTGGGTTAGCTCCTCAATACGGAAGAACTTACCCCTACGTTTCATCATATCAGTCAATGGTGACATGATTGCTTGTCTTGATATGCCTTTCTCTATCCCTACGGAGATGGCATCGTACTTGGCAACTGTCTCAAATATCTGTTCAGCTGTCTTATCGAACGTCCACCTACCGTATATGATCTCTTTAACGTACCAACCCTGCTCATTGACCTTAACAACAGAGATAGCAGTATTATCTAGCCTACAGTTCTTGCTCTTAGACTTACCAACCTCCTCAAAGCCAGCCATATCGATAGATATGTAGTACTCACCGTCCTCTGGCTCCTTATCCCCTACCTCAATCCACTCCTCTTTGAAGATAGCTGACCCCATAGCCTCAAATGAAGCCATAAACTCTTGCCTAAAGGCGTAGCTGGACATGGATTTCTTAGCCATGTTGATTTCTTCTGGATCAAGCAGGGGGTTATCGTAGGATGTGAAGTGGTAACCAGAGAATGTAGGGTCATCTCCCTTACAGGCGTACTGATATAGCTCATAGAAGTGATTACGGCCCATGGGTGTACCGATAAACATGGCACTACCCTTCTGATCCGCTAGGGCTGGGCGTAGGATCTGTTCCCACACATCGGGTTTAATGTCAGCGTACTCATCTAGTACCAAGAACTTGAGGCTAACACCCCTCATAGTCTCTGGTCTATCCCCACCCTTTAGGGATATAGTAGCACCATTGATTAAAGTGATCTGTAGGTTGTTAATATGGCTTGCCTTAATGACAGGGCTGGCAAGCTCCATGAGTATCTTCCACATAATGTCCCTAGCCTGACCCTGTGTAGGGGCAACGTAGAAGACATCTCCCTTAGTGGTCTGTAGGGCATTAACAATCAAGGCCCATGCAGCTAGTCTAGTCTTACCTGTACGCCTACCAGCAGCAATAACCTTGAAACGAGCCTTATCGTTCCATACGGTTTGCTGCCATGGTAGTAGCTTGATAGCTAGGTCTGTACTCATTATAAGAAGAACTTCTCTGTACGGGCAATGGTAGCCTCATCTGGGGCTGTGTGATGGCCCTTGTAGTACAACTCCCTCATAGAAGCTGGATTACCCAGTGCAACCCCTTTGAGAAGGGTATCACCGTAGCCGGGTTGTCCTATGGTCTTCTGAGAGATGTCAGCTAGGAACATATCACGCTGTTGCTCATACGACAGGGACGACATCATGTCTCTGTGTAGATCCTTTGATACATCACCACTGTATACTTCCTTAAAGGACTTAGCCCAATCAGGTAGTTCCCCTGCCCTCTCCATACGGTTGATAGCTGGCAATACAGAACCCTTTACAAACTGGAATGCCCCTGTAGCCGACGTAGTGTCGTTCTTAGCCTGTGTATCCCTATTGGACTCTATCTGTGCAACGGTATCAGCAAACTTGATTAGGCTGGCTTCTCCTTTGCTGTCGAGGCCCAAGCGACTAGATATGCCCTTTAGTAATTGATTGTCTTGGGAAGTACTATCTTCTTCCATGGGGTTGATGTAGGGTTCTAAGACCTTCTTGTTGAATGCAGTAATATCACCATATTCCATACTACTTCCTACCTTTAGGCTTGATACCTAGTGCCTTGTTCTCTGCATCCTGTAGCTTCTTGGCCCTACCACTCATTGCCTTAGCTGCTTTAGATGCTGCGCCTGTACCAAGTATAGATGCTTTAGGTTTCTTGACCTTACTCATTACTCTACCTCATAGTCTGTATAGGGAATATCAATAAGGGGACTATCATTATCAGTATCCCCTATGGTCTGTATATCCCCACCAACACCTGTGATAGTGATATTAACGGATGCCTTACCACCAGTGTTCTTAGCTTCATCGAAGTAGGATAGGGGCATGATACGATCTACTACTAGCTTCCACGCAGCCGCCTGATTCTTATGTTCATCGTCCAAGGCAGCATTAAGGATACTATCCATAACCCTACGGGACTTAGGGCTAGCTAGTAACCTAGCCTTGTACTCCCTAATGGTGGCAGCGTCCCCAGAAGGTCTACCTAAGACCCTCTTCTTCTTTGATTCAACTAATGCTTTCTTAGGTCTACCTGTCTTCTTACGCTCAATCTTACGAAGAGCTACTTGTTCATCCAAAGTTTGAGCCATGCTTACTTACCATTCTTCTTATCAAACATCTTGGTTAGTTTCTGTACACCAAATGAAGCAGCAAACACTACACCTAACGCAGTCTTGTAGTAGTCAGGGCAAGCCTCTAAAGCAGCAAACCCACTTGTTACTACCTCATCGTAACCAATGAATGCTAGTACCAAAGGGATAGACACTAAGATAGTTAGGTACTCATCCTTCCAGGAATTAGAGGAAGCCTCAGCCATAGACTGATTCCATTCCATCTCTCCAGAGGCTACCTTAGAGGCTATAGCAGTCTTAGCCTTAGTAACCTCCAGCTTTAGGTTGTTCTCAGCTTTCTTATTCTCAACCTTACCAGTTAGGTAGGTATTCACCAAACTAGCTATAGGGGAAATTAGCATTGATAACATTTATACCACCTTGAAATGTTTAGTAACATTTATACCACCTTGCTATGAACGTAAGTAATAGGCGAATAAAGACAGTAAGAACTATCGTAATAAAGATTAACGTAATAAAACAATAGTACACAGTAAAGAATAGCTTAGTAACAAACTGTATAATAAGATTAACGTAAAAAGAGAGAGAGATAGAGTTATGAATACAGCTATCCCCTCTTGTTAACCTCAAGAAGCTGCTAGAAGCTTATCAGGTAGTTGTTAATGTATGTATTAATTATTAACTCTCTTTGTGTTCCCTGATAAGCATATAACATATTATAAGGAATATTATATCATATTTGGTATATACTTGTCAATACCCTTATCGATATTAGTCTATTTTATTATATAAACATAGTAAACACTCAAGGTGTTTAACCTTCGGTTCAGGCAGTCTAACCTTCGGTTCACTCTGTACGTTTCCCGTTATTACTAATAGTACATTATACCATTGATATATATAACTATAGCATATAACTATCATAAACCCTTTTACACCCCTGATAAGCTATTAGATATATTGTTTACTTACAGTCAACTATTGATAAACCTATATTGACCTTATTTTGTGATTGGGAGGGTACTATATAGATCATAAAGGCCGCACTCCCCTCCCCGGCCCTTCCCTGGCCGATCGCCAAGGCGTTTGCTGAGTCCTTTTATATATAGGGGCAGCCGCAGACATTTTGATAATGGTTCCCGATACCTTATAAGTGAGGGTTGAGGGTGGTCCCCTCCAAGCAAATACCCCAGCCATGTTTCCTGATAGGACCCATGCCTATCCACACTCCCTAGCTAGACACAATGCCGCAATGAAAAATAAATGAAAATAGTTCTTGACCTCCCTGATCAACCTGTTAAGGTGGTTGTACTTAAACAGCAAACCAGAAGAGAGAACGACATGATTACATTTGGGCGACACAAGGTGACAGCTAATGAGTTTGCTAAGCTGTCTATATATGACAACATGATGAACGTGATATGGGAAGAACGTCTGGGAGACCACATGGACGACTACAGCAAGAAGGAATGGGAAGCTATACAGCAAGCCTTCCGGAATAAAGAGCAGACTGTTCGCCAAGCGCTAGGCATTGAGAAGCTATGCGAGAAGTTGAACCTTTGGCAATAACAACCAAGCCAAGGATGGCTGTCGAGTAATCAAATACAATCTAACGAGGTACTACCAATGAAAATCAAGGGTTTTATATTGTACGATGGGCCTAGTGTTCTTGATGACTCTCCTATCGTTTCAATCGTTACCCTCAAGAGTGGTAATGTTAAGACTGGAGATATGGCGCAACAGTGGATCATTAGAGCCGACATAGACCCAGTAAAAGCATCAAAACAAAGACTAGATGACTCTATTTGTGGCACGTGCCCTCATAAACAAAACCACAATGGATCTTGCTATGTGAACATCGGCCAAGCGCCCTTGGCAGTGTTTAAGGGTTACAAGCGTGGATTGTATCCAGTATTTGACCCTGAACTACACGGCCACTTATTACGCTATAGAAAGGTAAGACTAGGCGCGTATGGTGATCCGGCGGCGGTTCCTTATGCTTACAACGCGGAGGTGGTATCTTATTGCAAAGCACATACTGGTTACACTCACCAGATCAATCACAAGAACTTTGACAGTAGAATGGCCGATCTTTGCATGATCTCAGCGGATAGCCCAAAACAGGCTAAAAAGTATCAAGGACAAGGGTTTCGCACCTTTCGTGTTTCTAATGCAGACGATACACTCTATGCTAATGAGATACCATGCGCGGCAGATTCTGGTGGCGTACAATGTATAGATTGCGGGCTATGTGACGGAGCGTTAAATGCACCAAGCATCGTCATAGCAGTTCACGGGTCTAGATCTAAGAACTTTAAAACCAGCAATATACAGGTTCTAGAGCTTGCTTGAGGCTCTTTACCCTGTACCCTGTAGGTCAGCATAGGGTACAGTGCTAAACGGCTTTAAAACGCA
>Ga0099847_1000666_pt1 | contig 11617 bp, 8 predicted proteins | sample CB_VirMetaG_2_FD_78178 | JGI IMG/M metagenome (GOLD analysis project Ga0099847, IMG submission 78178) | Freshwater to marine saline gradient viral communities from Chesapeake Bay - CB_1504_2 Viral MetaG | ecosystem: Environmental > Aquatic > Marine > Coastal | place: USA: Chesapeake Bay...
AGGTAGTCCACCAAAAGCCTCAGGATTATCTGGGTCAGCTTGAATAGAAGGGACCTCAACAACCTCACCGTAGTCAGACAAGTCAAGTAATTCTTGCATATCAGTTACCTGCTCTTGTCTTGCGGATAATAGCTCCATTAGAAGGATTGATAAAGAAACTGCCAATAGGTACTTCATTAACTTCCTCCCTAGTGTTTACAACGAATGCTGTTGCTGGAGTTGATCCTTGTTTACCTAATTCGGTACGTTTGATCTCACCTTCTTCGATACCAACTTGGGCTAGGTCATCAGACGTGACAGAAGCAATCTGCTCTTGACCTTCAAGTATCAAAGCTTCAATACCTTTTGCGTCACCACCTAGCTTACGGAAGTAACCAATGTACGTCTTGTACTTCTCATTGTAACGGGTGATCTCAGAGTACTTAGTCGACATAGATGTGACAGAGAAACCTTTACCTCGTAGCTCTGTTTGCTCAGATGCACTAAGCTGCTTACCTCGGTCCTTGAACATGTTGTAGATGTTACCACCGTAGTACTGATCAGCTTTCTTCTGGACCAATCCTTCAGTCCAAGCAGGAGGCATCTGTACACCGTCTGTGTTAAGTTCCACACGACCTACACCTGTCACTTTAAACATGCTACCCTCGAACGTACCTTTCATAGTCGTAGCAAAGATATTAGCCTGTGCTTCAACTGCATCTTTGAGTTGGTTACGGGCCAGTGTAGCAGCCTCAGGGTCGAGCTTGTCGATAACCTTAAGCTTAGCGAACACACTATCATGGAAGATCTCATCTAGAGTACCTTGTTGAATGAGAACAGGTGACGTAGAAATGTTAACTGTAACCTGACCAACACCAGCTAAGAAGTTGTCACGGTGCTTAGGGTCATTCATACCCTCTACAGTGCTAAGGCGAACACGTTGGTTTGTAGCAAAGGAGATAGCACTGTTACGACCCTTAGCATCACGGTCAGTAGCTAGTGAAATCTCTTCGTCGTTATGTAGAGACGGTGCCTCAACAGATTCAGTGTCAGAAGTTTCAAGTACACCGTCAAGAGGAGTGTACACTGTATCCTCAATCTTAATAGAGCTAAGGTTTTTCATTACCTCAGGGTACTTCTGAGCTGCGATTGTTGCCAAGAACTGGGGGTTATCTGACAAAAGAACTTGAGCTAGTACTGGGTCAGTCTCACCTATTTGACGAGATTGGTTCATGAGTGCTTGTGTAATAGGCTCAAGAATATCAGCCTTCTCTTGTGTCATAACGTCTTGGTCATATGACATGATAGTAGTCAGTAGACCCTCAAGTGTTTCGACTTGGGACTGGATACCTTGGTATGCTTCAGCTGACACAAGAGCTGGTTTAGCTAGGATAGCTTTAGCTTTAGTTAGTTCAGCTTTCAAACCTACGAGTTGTTCAGGACGTACGTTACCACCCTCTGTCTCAATCTTAAGGGCTGAGAAGGCTAGGGAACGTAAGTCACCTAACAAGGAGTTAGCATGAGGAACATAGGTCTGTAGGAACTCTGTCTCAGCAATGTTTTTAGAGTTGACAAGATACAAGGCTGCTGACTCGTTCTTCTGTACAGCTGCCATAGCATTAGTATACACATCTTCTTGAGTAAACGGTTGACCAGTAGCCCGTAGAGCAGCTTCAGCTTGGTATAGGTAAGCTGGTTTCTCTTGTAGCTGCTCAATAGTGGAGTTAATTGCATCTTGCTGAGGGTTAGCATTGAGGTAGTTAACATCAATACCTGTTGTCATCTTGATCATCTTGGACTCAGCTTCACCTACCTCGAAGCCTTGTGCGAAGTGACTAGCAAGGGCTGAGTTAACAGCTGTACGTTGTTGTAACGGACTCATACCCTTAGTGCCCTGTATGGACTCAGACAGAGAAGCAAACCCAGCACGGTTAACACTAGCCTCAGTGGGTGCTGTCTTCCTAGTTGCAGCTGCATAGTCATCAAGGAGTCCGAAGACACCCTTACCTATCATGTTTAAGCCCTGAGCAGAAGCTGAAGCCTCAGTTGCACTTGGGGCTGTGACACCCTGTTCAAATGGAGCACCTGCATCACCAATATCTACAGCAAATCCAGCCATGTTCTATCCTTAATTTGTTTGTTGTTGTAGAAGCTGGGCGTCGTACTCAAGGCCAAGGCGCATAGCATTCTTCATGATGTCAGGGATAACAGCAACGTTAATTAAACTTCTCTGTGCCTGACCTTTTAGTTGGTTAGACATAGGAGAAGCCCAAAGTTCATCGGTCACTTCTGTCCAGAGTTTAGTTCCCCGTACTATATCAGCCTGATCCCCATTTGTCAAGAGTGTATTAGCTATGTTAGCTTTCTCACGTAGATGTTTGATCAACTCTTTGTTAGCTGTATTAGTTTTGTAGGACATTTCGTTGTAGTCATAGAAGTTCTGTACAGGAGCTGGGGTAGCACCAAACAGAACAGCTGCACCAGCCTGAGGGTCTAAACCACCAACAGCTAGTCTACCTGTACGGCTACGGTAATTACCTGTCTCAATTAGCTCACGTATCTTCACAGCTTTGTCAACTGTAGACAAGTTACGTAGTAGTTGTGACAAGTCATCACGTACCATCTCAGTACGTCCACCGAACATAGCCTTAATTGCACTACCTGCAGCTGATAGGATGTCACCTGCGATTTCACCTGATGGACCGAACAGTGTTGTGACAAGGTCGTCTTCGAATAGCTTTTTGTATGTGTCTTGGATCTGACCTAGTGGTGCTACACGTTGAGCATATGCTGTCTCTGTGCCTAGCATGTTAGACAGTACTGCATCAATAACACCATACTTGATACGGTTGTGCACCTTAATGGTCTCTGTGTCCTGAGGGTCCATACCTAGCTGCTCAACCACATAGCCTGTCATCTTACCTGCACCCAAGCCTGTCAAACCGAACATCGGTCCCATGACAAGGCCCATACGTACTCGTTCACCTGCTGTGAAGTTACGACCAATGACGATATTCTCCATGGCACGAAGAGAGAATGACAACCACTGAGTCGCTACACGCATCGGGCCACTCTGTACCAAGGTACGTGACTGAGATGTCATACGGAATGTTAGGTCTTGTTCACGGTTAGTGATCCATGTCTTACCTTCAGCTGACAGAGGGTCAATGTTAGGTCGTTTAGCTCTGTGCTCAAGGAATGCTGTGATCAAACCCGTAGTACGAGAGATACGTTCACCTTCCTTAAAGAAAAAGGTTGATGTATCAAGGAATGTATTGACAGCTTGACCAGCTTTACCTTTCAATGTGCTAGCTGCACCGAACTTAGCTGGTGCCTGAAGTTCTATTACTTGGTTGTCAACAATGTTACGACCACTCTCGTCGATATACTGGATAAGAGTTTTAAGTTCAGCTTCATCTAAGCCTGTACCCTTAGCTAGACGTTTGATAGCCATAGCCCTAGTAGCTGGGTCACCTAGGCTATTGATCATAGCTATTGGTGTTGTCAAGCCTAGAGCTTTAGAACCCTGTACAGGTGAAATACCCACGATAGTCAAGGCATGGATACCTTGAAGCATAAACTGGTCAGGGTTAAAGAAACCAAACTTCGAGTAGAAGCCAACTTTAAGCAGCTGTGAGCTAGGGTCTGACTTAGTGAAGTCAAACTTCTTGGAGCCAGTCTTCTCGAATACAGCCTCAGTAGCGGCAGCTGTGAAGCTGTCCCACTTGTCACTGAGCCATGTGGGTTGGTTCAGACGACGTTTGATAACATCCTGTTGCTCACGTAGCTGTGCAGCCAAGTCGTTGTACTTACCTGTGTTAGTTACCTTGGCACCTAGGAAACGGTTAAGGTAATCATTCTCAGGTACACCAGCAGGGAACGTTACGGTACCCTCAGCATTCTCAGCTAACTTAACCCAACCAACAAGTGCATTCTGTGAGGCTGCACGGTTAGCATAACCAAAGGTTTCTGAACCGAACTGGTCAGCAATGGCTGTCATAGGGTTATCGTTGGTAGCTTTCTTACCGCCGAACTCCATGAGTACTGTGTCACCACGTTTACTGTTTAGACGACGACCAACAACCTCACCGAAGGTAGTACCTACAGCAGCTGGATCTTCCCCTGCTTCACGTATTGACACCTTCTCGTCACGAGCCTTACCTACGAATGACTCACGGAAACTAAAGCCATAGTCATCAGCTAGTTTCTGTAAGTCCTCTAGGTCAGTAACGTGTTTGTTCCATGTGTTGTTAGCACGGATAACGTCACCAAGTTCGTCATAGTCAGCTTTGCTAAGGTTAAGGTTAGCTATGTCACCAACACCGTTGTTAAGCAGAAGTTCTTTGACTTTAGTTGTGATGTTGTCAAGTTCATCAACAGCTTTCATAGCCTGTTCCTTACCGAAGGAACCGAGCATTGTCTTGAAGCCACCTGAGATAGTGTTACCTGAGACCAGTGTCTGATCTCTAGTTGTACCTACGAACCAACGGAACTCAGCATTGGTACGAGGACCACCAACGTTGTATGGCATCACGTCAACACGTTCAAGTACACGTGTAGCCTTAACGTTAGTGACAAATAAGTGGTCTAAGTGTGTGTTAGGTACCTTGAATACGGTCTGGTCAGAACCTAGTTGGTCCTTCTTGAGTGAACGACCAGTAAGTAAATCAAGTACTAACTCATCCTCAGGTACACTAACCTTGTTACCTTCAACACGGTAGACAATATCACCGAAGTCATCTGTGAAGTCAGCGTAAACACCACCCTCAGCTACTGTACGTTTAAGACGTTCAGATGACTTGAGGTGCCATGAAGCATCGTTGATGTCCTGTAGTGCATCATAGGCTTCTACTGTGGCCTTGTTAGGCTTAGTACCATACATAGTTTTGTATAGGCTTTCGAAGCTAGTGCTGTCAGGAGCTAGACGCATGTGTGACAAATCACCATCACGTAGTTGTTCAAAGAAATCAGCTAGGTTGTCTAGCTCTTTGCCTTTAACCTTACGGATAATCTTCTGGTATGGCTTGAATGTCTCACCGATAAGTGCCTGACCAGCCTCAGCCTGTAGGAACTTAGCCCCTAGCTTGTCACCAAGACGGATAGATGATGCACCGAAGACCTTGTTGATGACATCAGAAACGAAACCACCCTTGTTAAACACTTCAGCTTGTTCTGGTAGACCTAAGACGTTAATACGTTCCTCAGCTTCAACGAACCAACCACGACCTTCTTCACGTTTGACAACGGATAGGCTAGGGTCAGCATCAGCAATAGCTTGAGCATCCATCTTACGGCTAAACGGTGCACCTGAACCGTCTTTACCCATACGAACTACAACCTTGAAGTCCTCTGAACCTTCGTCGATTACTCGTTTACTGTTTACCACTACATTGTTGGTTGACTTAGCAATCTTCTCTGCGATGTTAGTAGCTGTAAGTTCAATAGTTGGACGTGGTATGTACTCACCGAAGGAACCTCTACGGTTCATCTCTTCGAGCTTCTCTACGATAGTGTTCTTACGGCTGTTATTACGCACTGTAACGCCTGATGGACGTGCTGGTGGACCTTGCACAGGGTCTAGCTCTTGAGGCCCTGTACGGCCAGCTGAGGCTTCGTCAGCCTGTACGCCTACCTCATCAACAGTCTTGGTAATTACATTAGCTGCTGTTACATCGTCACCTAGTACAGCTACCTTGTCCACTGGCCTACGAGCCTTTGACAAAGATAGGAGGGTACCTACTGTGTCAGCACCCTGAGTCAGACCAGCCTTAGCTGCGGAGACAGAACCTGACACAACTTTAGTTGCACCCAAGGTTGCTATGTCAGCTACCCCGAACAAAGCATTGAGGCCAGCCATAGGATCATCACCTAGGTACGTAGCATCGTTAGCTGTCTTGTATAGGTTCCAGATACTGTCACGTGAGAAGATACCTTCGTCCTTACGTTCGACGATATACTCCTTGGCCCATACTGTGAACTCGTCAGGTGACAAAGTATTGAAGGCTTGTCGTATTTCTTCACCTTCACGGTTAGAACGGAAGGTTACATTCTCGAATGCACCAAGTGTGACCTCACGTAGGACGTTAACATCAAGGAAGGTAGCAATCTTAGATAGGGCACCTTGGTTGTTGGTCTCAATCTCCTTGGAAACTAGCTTATCCCAGATGTCCATGTTAGACATGGTACGTGCAGCATAGCTGTTAAGGGAGTTAGCATTGACCATAAGGTTCTGAATGAGAGCATACTCACTCAGTGACATGTCCTCACCCTTCAAGCTACGTTCTTTGATTAGCTCAGCTACGTCCTCAACGCTTGTACCTTCATTGAAGGCTTCGTCAATAGCAGCTGTGTAATCAAAGTTAGATGACTTAAGTTTAGCTGCTGTCTCAGAGCTAGCATCACCAGCCATGATCTCAGCCTGAACCTGATCAAGTGGGGTGCCTGATCCAATAGAGATTTCCTGTGCTCGGTCCTGCTCAGCTTGACTGGTAGGGTCACGTACCTCTACCTCAGCTGTAGGATCAACCTCATCAACTAGAAAACTCTCGTTAAATAGTTGGTCTTCTAGTGTTAGGGGATTAACCATTTATTGTCTTTCTCTTAACCAAAGATTTCCTGAGAGATGTTACCGATCTGTTTTGACCTACCAGCTAATCCAAAACCAAGACCAGCTACTTGTCCAAATAGATCAGCTTGCCCTGAGAAAGCAGATGCTTGAGCTGTTAAGCCTGTGTACTGTTGGTTAAGACCTGACATCTGAGAACCAAAGCCAAGGTTAGCCCCTAGTTGTGAACTAATAGAAGCCTGACCACCAGCTGCACCTGAGCTACCAGCTACGTTCAATGCCTGTGCTCTAGCAGCAAGCTGTGAACGTTGTGACAAAACCTGCCTGATAGAGCTACGGCGTTGGCGAGTAGCCTGTGCTTTCTGCATCTGTACTTGAGTATCAGCTGCTCTTTGAGTTGCCTGAGAGGCCTTCTTGGTTGCTCTAATTGACTTAGCTGTACCAACAACACCAGCTGCGGTACCTGCGATGGCTGCTCCCCCAATAACGGCAGCGCCAACTGTACCAGCAACCGCAGCGCCACCTGAGAGGGCTGCTCCTAATACTCCTACGAAAGCCATACTAGACTCCTTTTATGAAAGAGGTTTCTTTTTTCTCGAAACCCATTGATTTGATAAACTTGTTAAACCTTGTGTCACCTAGGCTGGCTATGCTGCCAAACCTTACCGCTGCACATCCTTTGGCTTTAGCCCAAGACTCATATTCCTTTATGATCTTCTTAGCTGCAAAGGGGTTCTTATTGTCTAGCCAGAAAAAGATTTCGTAGGCTATGCTTGTGTGACTGAAAGGATTAGCCGCTACACTGAAGCAAGCAAAACCCTCTATGTCTCCGTCTACTTCGACTACTTTCATCAAGGACTCGTTAGACTGTAAGTGATCAACAAGAAACTGAAGGGTCTTATTCTGGTCAAGCTTACCTAGAGATTCAAACTCAGCCTTACGGTAGAACTTCTTACAAAAGTGTAGTACGTCATACAGGTCTTCTTGGTTTAAATCTCGTATAATGTAGTCTGTCATTAGTATCTTGGGTTCCTACCTTGGATCATACCCCAACCAACTAGCAAGAAGTCTTTACCTTCTGTGCTCTCGTACTTGATACGCATTGATCGGCCATGGCCTCTGATTTTAAGTCGTGTAGTGATAACGTCATCAGGATATGCAAAGTCAGTTAGGTCACTTGGGTTAACAACTACAGGGTACTTAAGTCTGTAAGCTTCCTGAGATGTACCGAACGTTTCCTTGAAGTCCCAAGCTGTGGATACCTTGAGGGATGATGGTCTAATTGACTCATACCCATCATTCTCGTTACCTGTGAAACCCTCTTCTGTAAGACGAGAGTAAACCACAATGTATGGTGCATTCTTCTTGGTGACAAGATCCCCAATGAAGTCATAACCTGTCTCAGCAAAGGAGGAGTAGTCTGCCTCACCCCAGTCCAAGAAGTCAGTGCCTGTGAAACCACCCATGGTTATCTTGTTCGTTGCACCGTCACGTATGATGAGAACAACAGCTGGGTCACCTGTGTTAAAGTTTGACACCTGAAGGGATACAATGTCGTCACTACCCTGAACTACATCATCAGCACCGTTGTTAGCTGTGACATCAAGTTCAAGAGACTTAGCCCCGAAGCCTGAGTAGAAAGCTAGACCAACAATACTGTCAGTGCTAGACACTTGGTCTGAAACCTTCCATGGGAAGAAAGCCTGTAGTGGAATGTCTAAGATAAGAAAGTTGTTAAGCTTTGATGTGACAGTTTCACCATCATCAGGGTAAGCCCAGTAGATACGTTTGTTGATGTTGTCGTATGTAGCTGTAACCTTAAGTTTAGCGTCTGTGTTAATACTATCCCAGAATGTTTGAATTGTAGGAATAGTTAAGTTCTGTTCTGAACCCTGACCTGACACTGGGTCAGTCTGTAGAGTATGAATACCAAACCGTGACCACCAGAAAGGAACACCATCAGCTGATACAAAGGTGTCAGGCTGTAGTAGACCGATACGAGACACACGGTTAACACCGAAGTTAGCTGAGTCAAACACACCGTCAACACCTGTGACAGCCCATACACCGTTCTCAGCAAAGACAAACAAGGATGACTGATACGCATAGAGCTTCTGGATATTGACAGCATCTGGAATCTTGAACTCACCACCATCAGTTGACAGAAGGTCAGGCATATACTCAGAGGTGGGGTCATTCTGTTGGTGACAGACACCTAAGTCTTTGGTTGTATCCATGAGTTTAGAGAAGAGGATCTTACCTGCATTCTCTGCACTGTCTAGACCAGCGTAGAACACACGACCAGAGAAGGATTCAACACAACGGAAACGTGAAGACTCAACCTCAGTGGTTAAGTAAGGACGGACCTTGTTAAAGAAGTCAAGGATGTAGTGGCCGTTACCTGTAAGTGTGGTACCACCGTAGATCAGTTCCCACTCGGATGAGCTATAGGCTCCGTCTTCATTCTTACCTGCATACCAAGGGTGTGTGAGTCGTTTGGTTAGATCAGAGGGTGAACCGTTACCTACGTTCCAGCCTGCGTTCTGTGCATCGTACTTACGTGCGTTAGATGGGGTGCTGTCGTTATCGTAGTACTCAGATGTGTCACCCTGCCATTCAAAGTCTCTGATCTTAAAGTCGATCTTAGAAGCTGCAAAGGTACCTGCACCTGAGTTGTATGTAATAGATAAGGTGTCAATAGCTGAAGATGAAACAACGAGTGTACCGTTGATAGTTGTGAACTGACACTTAGCTGTCTCAGCACCTGATGAACCTGAGAACTCGAATGAGCCAAGGTTAATAGAGCCTGACACTAACTGGTCAGAGTAAGGTAGATCAGCTTTGTTATAAAAGTAAAGGATAGAACCCTTCTGCATGACAAGGAACTCAAGTTCAGCGTTACCATCTACGTTGGTCCATGAACCTGTGGTTAAGATCTCTGTGTCAGATAAAGTAAAAGAAGACAACACATTGCTGCCTTCTACCTTAGCAGATAACCTGCGTCTACGTGTACCATCTCTACGAAGGTCACAGTTTAGTTCGTCTACAGAGGCTCCATCAGGAAACGTAAGTTCAGCAGCCTCAGTAATGAGACCACGAACGAAGTTATTTACTGCCTTTTGATTTAGACTTTGCGGCATCTTTTACCTTCTTACGTTTGTCGAAGTCTTCACTGAACTCGTTCCTACGAACTGTATCTGACTTACGTTTGTTTTTTAGGTACTGCTCAACTGCTGCTTGGGCTTTAGGTATGCTTGAATACCTACCTTTTAGTTCAGCAGGAACACTACCCTTCTCGAAAGTAATGACAAAGAAACAGTAACCACCGATCTCCTTAGAGATAGTTATGGCTGATATCATCTTGTCAGTCTTACATACACACGTCTGGTTCTGTGTGTCATGAAAGAACTCAACCATTACTTTCTCCCGTAACTGTTCTTGATGTTAGCACGACTACTCTTGTGCATATCGTTCTGGATGTACGACTTAAGACGACGAGCTGACTGCTCAACCTTAGGGTCTGAACCACCCTTAAACAAGGAGAAGCAAGCTGACTTAGCCTCAGCTAGCAGGAGTGGCATCATTGTGTTGTCTAGGTCAGGCTGGTGTGCATCTGTCTGACTAAAGGTAGGGTAAGCAGAACCGAAGGCTCTGACCTTACTGGCCTGTAGAGTACTGTCGATGCTGGAGTCATATGAGTTCATGATGATGTAGTTGTCATCAAATGATGTATAGTATGATGGTGGTTCGTTAGAGGTGACAAAGATGTCAAGGTTACCGTCATATGTCTCTACAAGTAAGTCGTCTTCGTCCATACGATCAAGGAAGACCACAGGGTCTACAAGGTCAATGACACGGAAGTTCTTATCTTCTGCTGTACCTACGTTGTATTCGATACGTTCAATATGTTTGGTGTTAGTTGGGTAACGGAAGTGAGTAGGTTTAGTTGAGTTACCCATTGCTGTAAGTGACATCAGCTTGTTATGCTCAGGTATGTCACGAGCTGCAATCATGTTGTAGTAGGTATCTTCAACTACTGATGCAATCTGCTGTGCCTCAACTGTGTCACTAATACTGTTGACACCCTCTGAGTCCATATCACTAAGGATAGACTGAACGATCTGTAAGAGTGTAGTTTTCATTATGTTCTATCCAGTACTACTACAAAACGAAGTGATGCGGCGTTAACCGAGGCACCGTTTGTTGCTATGGTAATAAAACTATCTGCTGCTACTGTGTTGTTAGTTGAGGGTACCAGTGTGTCAACGTCACCAGCTGCTGAACCTATGTAAGTTACCGTGATAGTACCCATAGAGGCTGCTGCTGCGTCACTAACCGTAATAGTAGCATCTGAACTACCTATGGCACCTTCAAGAACTGTGACTACCTTCATAACCGTTCCAGCAAAGGGAACAGGAACATAAACTGTAGACGCAGATGATATATTTTCAATGTAACCTTCTAGGGAAAGTTCAACAAGGTTCTCTTTAGGTGTCCATGTACCTGAACCTGAACCGTTAGCCATGTAGACTTGACCAGAAGAAGCTGTAGAGACACCCTTAGGCTCGTGCAGGTAGGGATCAGTAAGAGTGGAGTGGTTTACGTTAGCCATGGGGAATCTCCGTAGGGGATATATACTAGTGGCCCTGCCAAGGTAAAGAAATTATACAGGGGTCTGAAGCATCTGTCAATAGAAAAGTTAGTGGGTGCCCCCGTTAAGGGACACCCTTTAGTATTATACAGCAGGGTTAGTTACGATTGTAACGATACCTTCTGGACGGTACTTCTTAACACCGTAACGAGCTGTAGTTACATACTCGTGACGTTGGTTGTCTTTGTTGTACTCATAGTCAACCTCTGGCATTTGACGCCATGCACCAACGAACGGGTTAGCACCTGCATCAGCAGAGAAGAACAAGTTAGCAACACCAGCATTGCTTGAGAAGTCGTTACCAGTTGTGCCATCTTTTTCAAGCAAGGCAGCATCAACTACGTCTGTCTTCAAGTAGTTGGATGTGTATACATCGAAGCCATAGACGTTAGCTACGAAACGCATACCAGTTGCGATACCAT
>Ga0099847_1000669_pt1 | contig 11605 bp, 6 predicted proteins | sample CB_VirMetaG_2_FD_78178 | JGI IMG/M metagenome (GOLD analysis project Ga0099847, IMG submission 78178) | Freshwater to marine saline gradient viral communities from Chesapeake Bay - CB_1504_2 Viral MetaG | ecosystem: Environmental > Aquatic > Marine > Coastal | place: USA: Chesapeake Bay...
GGAGCAGCTTGTTTCTCAGTCGGGATTAGCTGCGGCACAGCAGGGCGCTCAACTTGGAATGCAGGCGGCTCAACTAGGTCAATCCGGTGCGCAACAAGGCGCTCAAATGGGGTTAACCGCGGCACAAATGGGACAACAAGGCGCACAGCAGGGCGGTCAGATGGGTCTAGCCGCTCTGAATCAGGCCGGTCAGTTGGGCTTATCTGCCGAGCAAATGGCGTCAGCCAATGCAAACGCGTTGGCTACAACGGGTATGAATCTACAGCAGCTTGCGGCAAACACCGGGCTAAGTAGCGCCCAGTTAGTTGGTCAATTAGGACAGCAAACAGGCGCGTTGGCCATGCAAGGCGTAAACCAACAGGCGGACATCGCCTCACGGGCCGCGCAGATGGGTATATCTGCGGAACAATTGGCCGGTCAGTTAGCCGGTCAGTCTGGTCAGCTTGGTCAAGGCCAAGCCCAAATGGCTATGCAAGGTTCGCAAGCCGGTGGCGCTCTTGGTCTACAAGGCTCCGAGCTACAAGGCCGTATGGGCGAAGGTATTGCAGGTCTTGGAACAAGTTACGGTCAGCTTGCCTTACAACAGGGGCAAGGCCTAAGTGAATTGGGCTTGCGTCAAGGCGCTCTTGGTGAGTTACAGCAAAATATGGCTCAGAAAGAAGCGGGCTTTGTTTTCGATGTCGGCAAGCAGCAGCAAGCACAAGATCAAGCGGTTCTGGAAGCAACACGTAAAACGCAGGTTGAACAGCAGTATGAGCCTTATCAGCGTGTAGGGTTCTTATCAGACATATACAAGGGTGCACCATCTAGCCAGATGGCCGTCTCACAACAATCAGGTGGTGGCGTATCACCCGCTCAGTCTATACTAGGCTTGGGCGTAGCAGGCTTGTCGGCAGCGGCAGGCGCAGCAAAAGCGGGGTTATTTTAATGAATAGAGAAGTAATGGGTCGGCAAATGTTTGCTAATGGCGGCGCAGCAATGCCTGCGGCTCCCGGACCACAAGTAACGGCTCCCGGTTTGCCTCCGGTTGATCCTAATTCGGTGGATATTAATCAGGCTGCGCAAGGCGCAATGCAGCAGGGTATTGACCCTGCGATGATGGAAGGCATGTTGACCCAATATGCGGGACAACTGGACAACTTAGAAAATGCGCAAGATTACGAAACCGTGATTAACGGTATTCGCGGCGACAGCGCACCTATTGAGCAACGATATCAAGAACTGTCGCAGGTGGTAGGTCCCGAAGACTCACAAGCGACACCTGAATCGGTGTTAACGCTACTTCAGCCTGTAATGCAGATGGCCGAGGTGGATCAAGGTATTGGCGGATTAGCGGCTCAAGAGATGAATGCTCCGATAGAAGGTGCGATGGCCGAAGGGATTATGTCTACGGTTAATATGGGCGCTCCCGAAGCGCCAATGCAAGGCCCCGGAGGTCCTGCTCCTGTAAATTTTAACCAAGGCGGGCCTGTGGCATATATGCGAGCGGGAGGCGACCCCCGCCTTGGAGAAATATATCAAGATAAACAATCAGTATATGGCGACATCCTCGGTATGGCGGATCAAGACGCTGAGTTTGCTGACCAACAAAATATGACAAAAGCTCAAATGCTTTTTGATGTAGCACAAGGTGCTTTAGGGTTTGCTACAGCGGGTGACCGCAACATGAGTCCTGCCGAAAGGTTGGCGGAGTCTTTTCAGCCGGTACTTGGCAACATCAGTGCCCGTGCCGGTGAATTGCAGAAGTTTAAACAAGGTCAAAAGAAAGAGAAAAGAGCTTTGAACCTGTCTGCGTTGGGCGCTGCTGAGAATCAGTTAGCGTTCGAACTTAAAGTAGACGCTGATAATGCCGCTATGACCGCAGAGCAAAAATGGAAATCGTCAGAAAACGCCATAGATAGAGCGCAAGAAATTCTTAAATTGGATAAAACGTTTGCGTTTAATAAACAAGAAAACGAATCCAATCAAAGCTTCCAAATGCGTCTGGCTGACCGAAAAGGTGAAATAGGTAGAACTTTGGCAAGCCTTCAGGGCGATCTAACTGAGTCTCAAATAAACTTGCGAGGACGTTTAGAGGCAGAACAAAGTGAACTTACCCGTGCATTCCAAAATACAATGCAAAATAACCGGTTTGACTTCTCAACTTCCGAACGTTTAGACACTCAAGCTTATCAAGACGAGGTAAGAGGCCAACAGTTTGCTAACCAAAAAGCTATTATTGCACTTGAGTTTGATAATACTCAAGAAGCTCAGAGGTTAAGGCAAACGCTTGAGCAAGAAAACATGCGTTTGGGTAGTGAAATACGAATTGGTGAAAACCAACTTAACTTTGAGAACACGCTTAAACGCGACGGCATCTTGCATATCAACGATATTTCCAAAATGGACCGCGGTCACGAGCAAAACGTTGCTCTTACCAGTCATCGTGGTGCTATTGAACGTGAAAACCAAGATCATCAGAACGTGTTTACAGCGGCGGAAAACGCGCTTTCACGTGTTGAAAAAGAAAAACTGCAACTTAATGACCAAACTTTCCGCAAACTTATGCAAGAAGAAATGCAAGAGTTTACTTCGGAACAATCAGAAATTGACAGAGCAATTTCTAAGACAAACCGTGCGTTTGACGAGGCTCTCGCAACACGCGGCGCGGATCAGAAAGATACTCAGCTCGATATTAGTGAACGAGCGCAAGCGTTGAGTGAGGCTTACAAGCTAGGCATGTTGGGCATTGAGCGACTTGTGGCTAACGCAACAAAAGTTGGTAGTAAGTCTAAAACAGACGAATTGACTTATCTTACTAACCCAGAGCGCATGTCTCAGTATGCTACCGGTGACTTAGGCGACGAAACAGCACTGTATGAGCAAGCTATACTGGACTACAGCTCCGCTAAAGATGTGTGGGACCCTGCTGTAGGTAAATACGTTAAAGGCTCTTCCGGTAAATTAGCTCCGGCTATTTTGGAAAATATCCGACAAGGAAACCCGGAGTTGTTTACGCAAATAACAGGTACTCAACTTACTGATGACGGTGGCGACTTACCAGAGGCACCGCTTACTTTGATGAATGCAGCCTCTGAGATTATGAATCCTAACGGAACGATTAATAACGAATCAGATGTTTGGGGTACTACTCCACCTTACTTATTCGATCCTAATGTCGATTATCGTGAAGTTGTTGGTGCTTCTAGGATTTTGCCCGGAATTGGTAAAATGTTTTCTGAAGGGTCTGCTGAATTGTTTGGTGGCGAAGCTAGTCCAAGAGCGAAAAGTATTGCAAAGGCTTCCACAAGTTTGGATAACTTGGCAAACGATATTTTGCAATACAACACTTCCGGTAATGATAGCGGAAGAATATTGAAATTTGTACAAGAGCTTATTGAACGAGAGACTCAAGGTATTCGACCCGGTGGTTTCTTCCTTAAAACAGATGCTGATGCAGAAGCTTCTATGGACTCCATTGCTAGTACCCTGCAACAACAACTACAGTTAGGCGCAAGCATACTTCCCGAATACGGTGGTTCGCAAGGTGATTATACCGAAAAGCAAATAACTACGGCTCGAAAGGATATGCAGAAACTCAAGGTACTGTATAACGAAGTTCTTGCCTTCCAAGAAGGGTTTGGCTTTAAGCCAACCGTTAGAAGCGTGGAAACTGATAACGATCAAAGCACCGATAACGTTCGTAATCAAATAATACTGATGCGTAAACAAAATAAGGGGGGCGAATAATGTCTGACGAAGCCTTAGTTGAGTTAACCGCTCCTCAGTTTAAAAACCTGATGCAAACGCAAGGTTTGGATCAAACCGTGCAAGGAGTGTTATCTATAGCTAACGAAGAGTTAGAGCTAGACGCACCTTTAACCATGGAAAGTTTGGGTAACGGCACACACCCTATTTTAGACAAGTTAGACCGCTACAAAGGTATTGCTCCAGAGCAACGTAATATTACGCCTGAAGAAGTACTAACTATTTTTACGAACGTCGATGATTACGGTAAGTATGATCCAGAAAAAGGAGGGTCTTCAGGGCTCAGAGCTGCCGGACATTCAGCAGCACGATTTATCCCAGAAACCGTTGGTGGCGGATTAGGTTTTAAAGCCGGACTTGCCGCCGCAACACCTATTGCTGCTGCAATTCCTCCGGTAGGTTTGCCGGGTTTAGCGGCAAAAGGCATTGTTTACGGTGTTGGGGGTATTGGTGGCGCTATTCTAGGTACGCTTGGCGCAGGACAAGCGGAAGATGCCATTATTGGTGAAAAAGCTCCCGTAATACCTTCCTTACAGCCTGCGGCTAATTTTGGTGAAACAGGCATGTTTGCTTTGTCCATGTTGGCATCGCCTTGGAAACTAACAACCGGTATACCTAAAGCCAAAACAGGCGCCCTTGAGTTTTTAGAAAATTTCAAACAGGTGTCGAACGGTAAGTTTACCAACATAGCTGACGAGGCTTTTCAGCTTGCCGCAAGAAACGCCGGTTTAAGCGAAAAAGCAACGGCAAAATTATTTGAAAACGCTTCAAAGGCCCGAGCAACCGCCTCTGAAAGCGGTCCTATGTTTGGTGGCGCTTTAGGGGTGAACATAGGCATTGCGAAGTTCAACCCGGCAGGTTACGCTTTTGACCCAAGAAAAGGTCCGGTAGGCTCTAGAATAGTAGGCGGTATTGAGAGCGGTATTGACCGCTCAATGAAATTTGCTAGAGAAAACCCTAAAAAGTTTTTAGGCGCAGAGGGCCTTTCAAGTGTTGGTGCGGGCACGGGGGCTTATTTGGCTCAAGATTTAGCACCGTATGACGACAGCACTCGTTTGGGATATGAGCTTTTAGGGTCACTAGTGATACCTATTCCGGCGCAACTTGCTTTAGATTCTGCACCAGACGCGGCAAGAGGTTTGTTTAGAACTCTGCGAACGTTTTATGGAAACGCGACCGACGAAACAAAAGACGGGATATTAACCGAGTCTTTGAAAAAAGACAGCGCAGATAGAATTTTACAAGCTATACAAAAATCCGAAGAATACGCTGTAAAGAAAAGTGCCGAAACAGGTGAAGACGTAATGGCTGATGAAAGATTAACAGCCTTTATTGAAGCACTTGGCAAAGAAGCCGAAGTGGTTAGAAAGGACGCAGCCGGAAACGATATAAACCTCACTGTTGCGGATTTAGCAAAAGTTTCAGGTTTAGATTTTTCGCCTACACTACAAACCATTCAAAACGAATTAGCTAAAACTAGTACAGACTTGGCGGCAGCTACGGGAAGGGGTAGAGAAGAACTCCAAGCAGGTGCTGTTGCCGCGATTCGAGCTTTGGCGGCTACAGGTGACCCCCTTGCTTTGGCTCATGCGGCACGTGTTCAACAAGGTTTGTACGAACAAAACATTATGGACGGCATAGATTCCTCCGTAACCAAGTTAATGGAATCGGCATCTAAAGTAGTAGGTCGAGATGTGGCAGGTGGATCGGATAGAGTTAATTTGTCTAAATCACTGTATAAGGTGTTAAAAAACCAGATTGACCTCAGTAAAGTAAGAGAAAGCCGACTTTGGAAAGAAGTTGGGAGTTACCCACTTACACAGTTTTACGCTAAAAATGGACGTGAAATACAACAGCCTAACGTTTTGCAATTGTTAGACAGACCTTCAAGAGAGGGTGGGCTTAATTTTGCATCAAAAGGTCAGCAAGGCGATCTTAGCTCTGCTTTATCGGGTTACCAAAAAGACATTGATGACTTGCGTGATTACTTCCAAAACGGAACCGGACGTAATCCCGCTACTGCACAAAAGTTTTTTGAAATGCGTTCAGGGTTACTTGCTCGTGCGTCAACTTTTAGAAAAAACGGCGATCCTATTGCGGGTAAACTGGACAAAATCAACGACGCTTTACTCAGGGATTTGACCGGACAAAAGGATGGGGCTTCTGAACCATATAATGCCGCTCGCGCATATACTTTTGCTAGAAATAACGTATTTACACGTAGCTTTTTCAGCGACTTGACTGCAACAGACAGAAATAGAGGACTTGCTTTAGACCCCGAAAATTTATTGGATCAAGCGTTTAAAGGCGGTAATTTGATGACCGCAAAACGATTTGACCAAATTAGAGCCGCAGGACGTTTCCTAGTAGACAAAGGAGGAATAACTGAAGCTGAAGCACAAATAATGACGGCAGATGAGCTAATGAGTGCGGCGCTTCGAGATTCATTAGGTGAAATAATGGATCGTCAGGTGAAGCCTAATCCGGCTATAGCGGGAGAAACAATTGAAACCTTTGTTGTAAACCCTAGAAAACTAGAAACTTGGAGAAAAAAACCCGGTACGAAAGAGTTGTTTTCCTTAATACCCGATTTAGAGGTTGATTTAACTGACGCTCAGTCCGCACAAAAAGCTTTCGACAACATGTTGAATGACCCCACGCTTTCGATGAGTCCATCTAAGGCTAAACAAGCTGGTTTTACCCCGGAGCAAGTTGATCGTTTATACGCTAAAAGGGCCTTCCAAAGTGTATTAGAATTTGAAGACCCCGGAAAAGCAGTGGCAAAAGCACTTGCTTCGGAAAGGCCTACCATAGCCCTCAATAAGCTTTATCAAATGGTCGATGAAGCCAATTACAAAGGTGGTGAATACAAACGTGAACAAGCTTTAGAAGGTTTGAAATCCGCTATTTTTAATAATGCTTTGCGTAAAGCAAACAATACCGCAGGATTGCCAAATGGCGACTCCTTCCAGAAATCTATCTTTGGGCAACTGGACGGCGTGAACCCTAATACCAAGTTTTCCATGAAAGACTTTATGATTAATAAAGGACTTGCCACAAAAGCCGAAATGGACGAGGTTCAGAAAGCTGTTAAGACGTTACGTGGTGTAGAAGAAGCCTTTGCTACTAACAACTTTGAAAACGTGTTGTTTAAAAACCCAAGCATGGCCAAATTAATGTACCTCCGTATTGGGGGTGCTACGTTTGGTGCATTTGGACAACAGCAATTGAAAAAATTCTTGAATATGCCGCAGATGAGCGGAGGTCTTATTGCGGAACAAACGGGTTCTGATCTGGCACAACGTGTCTTGCTTCGCGGTCCTGAGACTCAGCGTTTAAAAGTAATGACAGAGATGTTCTCTAACCCTAAGTTGCTTGCAGCAATGATGAAAGAGATTAACGACAAGAAACAACGCGACAATGCCATGTCTGTAATAGAAAAAGCATTTGAACCTTTAGCCCGACAAACGGGAAGACGTATACCGTTAGGAGTACGCCCTGTAACTGAAGAAGAGTACACTTTGCCGGAACAAGAATCTCGGCCTATGACTCTTCCGCAAAATTTGCCCCCAAATAACCCACAAGGGGCCATCAATCCACCTGTTCAGACTCCCACTCCGAACAGTGGACCTGCACTTGGTCCGGTCCAACAACAACCTGCCGCCGTTCAATCGGTATCACAGGGTTCAGGGCCTGTAGATCGGACTAAGTTTGCAGCCTTATTCCCAGAAGACCGAGAACTTCTCGGCATCGGTAGCTTGATGGGACAAGCGTAATGAGTATTTTTGAGGAATACGGTGGTCGGAATAGTTACTTAACTAGCAACGAACAAGACCGGTTAGAAAACCCCGAAAAGTACAATTATGACCAAGCAAGTTACGATGCGTTTGCTGCGCGACTTCAAAAGAAATCAGACTCGCGGGCCGCGGCTGACGCAGCGTCAAGAGATGCTATACGGTTTGGCTACGTGGGCCGCGGAACAGGGTCCACGGTCCCTGCCTTTAGTTTTGGTGGATATAGCGGTCAGACTAGTGGTGGAACATCTGGTATTGCAGGAATGAGCGGTCTTGCCGGAATATTTGGCAGTGGTGAAACTATAGAAACAATTGGCGGAAACCAAGACGGTCCAGAACGTGGACCCGGTGGCGGTGGTCCGGGCCATTCTGAAGGAGACGACGTGGAAAGGCGATCAGAAGGGGGTCATATTTCTTACCCCGTACAACAAATGGAGGCCGGTGGAGTAATTTCATCACCTTACGCAAACCCCATGAAACCCCAAATGGGTACATCGGTCTTGCCTGCACAACAAGGGCAACCCATGTCGGAAATAATCGCGGAACACAGGCAAGGCTCAAGCCCCATGGGTGGTATGGGTGGTATGGGTGGTATAGGCGGAATATTTCAAAATATGCAGCAACATTTTGGTCAGCAAATGACTCAGTTGCAGTCTTCACCTTTAAAGGTTTACGGTAATTATTTAAACCAAACGTATACCGGTCCGGCGCAGCAAAATATGCAGGCGAAAGTGACCGAATTTGTAGACCTTGTAGATCAAGCCGAACGTGCGCATTTTGGCGCCGAAGAAAGTTTTGGTTACGGCAAACAGGACGGTTCAGCACAACCCTTGTTCGGGGGTGGTGGGATGATGTATAACTCTGGTCCGGATTCTATCGGTAACAGTTCGAGTGGAATGGCAGTCGAGGCGACAGATGGCGGAATAGCCTCGTTACCCTCGGCTTTCTAATGCTCGCGGAAATCGCTACGGTAGTCTCTTTAGTTAAGGGTTTAAATGATGCAATAAGCACCTTAAAACAAGCAGGAAGTCACGCGACTGACATATCTTCGGTAATGGGTCGCTACGCAACCGCTAACGAAGCTGTTCAGGATGTTGAAACGAAGCATGTCGGCAAATTGAGTGTAAAAGACAGCATGCAGCTCCAACTGGCCAAAAGACAACTAGCGCACTTCAACCAAACCCTAAAAGACCAAATGTTGATGGCAGGTTTAGGCGCGGACTACAAAGAGATCATGGACCGAGTCGAAGAGTCTAGGTTGGAGCATGAAAAGCAAATAAGGTTAGCGTTGATTCGCAGACGCAAGAATATTGCTTTTGCCAAACAACTTGGCGTTGCGTTTACGGCAGCGTTTATTGGTTTTGGTGTTATCCTCACTACTATTTTATTAATATTTAAAAAGTGATTGGTCATGGAATTCATGGACGCTATAGGAGTAGTTTGGCCCATTGCGGTAGCTTTCGTTACACTAGTCGTTGTGCTTGCAAAAATGCATGCAGACATTGAGCAAATAAAAGAAAAAATTAAAGTCTTGTTTGAATTATGGAATAAAAAAGATTAACGCAACCAGTCTTGTACGTCCTCTCCCAACACCTGCCCGGCAATATCTATCTTACTACGCAACGCACCCAGTATTTTTTCGTCAATTGTACCCGGAGACACTAGGTCAATATACGTGACCTTATTGGTCTGACCAATACGGTGCGCACGGTCTTCCGATTGTAGTCTGATTTCCAAGTCATAACTGTTGCTGTAGTAAATGACCGTATTAGCCGCAGTTAACGTAATACCGTAACCACCTGTTTTGGGCTGTCCTACGAAGAACCGCAGAGGATTGTCGGGGTCTTGAAAATCCTCCACGATTTGTTGGCGCTCATCTTGAGGTGTAGCACCGTAATAGGTTGCGACCGATTCGGGCCCGAACCGGTCGCGCAGAGCATCGGCTACCTGTTGGATGTCGTGTGTATACGTCGCCCAAATGATTGCCTTACCCTGAAGCTCTTCGGTAATATCCAGTAATTCATTCAAACGGTTACTTTTGACCGTCTGTATTTCACCTTCGTCTGGCTGCAAATGTCCGCAGCAAATTTGTTGTAATCTCATGATCTGCGTCAACACACTAGCTGTCGTGGCTAACTCCCCGCTTTCTAACTTAGCGAGCGCAAGTTTCTTCATCTGCACGTAAAGTTTCACTTGTTCGGGGGTGAGGGAAACGTCTCTCCTAATGTACACCTTGGCGGGCAGATCAAGACAATCGACTTTTAAAACTCTGCTGCTAAACCGATCTAACTTTTCAGATAATTCCTCTAAACGTCGGTATCCCACAATCTGTTGAAAACTGCGATGACCCATGTTGCGCTTCTGCACATTGGCGTACCGAGCTTGGAAAGCATAATAGCTGTTGAACCCCAGTGCTTTTTCGGCAAGGAAGTTACATTGGCTAAATAAATCCATGGGGCTTTTTGTGATTGGAGAACCCGTAAGTATACGACGGTACTTAGCCCGAGATTGTAAACTTATGATGTTCCTTGTACGCGCAGCTTTCCTGTTTTTGATAGTAGTCGATTCATCAACAATGACCATGTTATCCGGATTTTGGTACAAAAATGCGGTAGCCGCATCGGTGCCTCGTGCCGAAGAAAACGCTTCTATGTTCATAACAAAGATTTTAAGTTTAGCCTCACGATCCACAATAAAATCTTTTAATTCTGATTCAAAACGCTGTGTCTTTGCCGGAATCCAACGCATAATGTGTCGTGGAATACGCTCTGGCAAATGTATCGGGACCTCCCCCTTTACCCAGTTGTCATACACACCTTTTGGCGCAATGATTAGCGCGGCTTTTATTTTGTCCGCTTCGTACAACGCACCCATCGTGTCGATAGCTACTTTAGATTTACCAGTGCCCATTTCCATCAATAGCGCATAGAACTTCGCGTCCCACGACTCTTCGAAGCTCGTTCGTTGGTGGTCGTAGGGTTGAGTCTTGTACTCATAATCTTGCATTATTTAACCTATTTTTTTTAAAGGCTTGACTTTGGTTTAGTATAAGATAATATCTGTAATTGTCAAGGCCCAGAGAGGTGCCTTTAACCACGAAAGGAGAAACACGTTGAGTGATAACGATCTAGCAAAATTGATGGAGCAAGACTTTGAAGAAACGATTGCTTCATCTGTCGATAAAATTGACCAACAGGGGCTTACTTCGGTAGCTGCGTTGGCAAGAACAATCCGTGACAAAGAAGCTAACATATCTGATCTTGAGCAGACGCTCAAGGAAGAAAAAAAAGCTTTGCTAAAACTCACGGATGAAGAGATGCCTTCTATGCTCGCAGAGATAGGTATGGCGTCTTTTGCACTTGATGACGGTTCGACTGTTGAAGTCAAGCAGACATACGGTGCGTCCATCCTCGTCAGTAAACGTCCAGAGGCTTACGATTGGTTACGCGATCACGGGCACGATGACATCATTAAAAACACGGTCTTGTGTCAGTTTGGTCGTGGAGAGGATGATCAAGCGGGAGCGTTCGCTGCTTTCGCACAAACGCAGGGTTTTATCCCTGAACAAAAAACAGAAGTACACCCCCAGACACTACGAGCGTTCGTCAAAGAACGATGCGAAGCGGGAGAAGAATTCCCAATGGAGCTGTTCGGAGCATGGGTGGGTCAACGCGCAGTAATTAAACGGAGTAAAAAGTAATGCCTAGTAAAAATGTAGCCGAAGAAGGCTCAAAAGAAATAGCGGTATTTAATCCGGCTATGATGGAGCAGGATGCCGGTGCCGGTATGGAAAACATGGGAGCAGAAGATTTAGCTCTTCCCTTCCTTAAAGTATTGTCGGGCAATGATCCGGTATTGGACGAAAACGAGGATGCACGTAAGGGGGATATATACAACACCGTTACAGGTATTCTGCACAAGGGAAAAGAGGGTGTTCGAGTCGTGCCTTGTGCTTATCAGCGTCGGTTTATTCAGTGGACTCCGCGTGGCAGCGGAAGCAACGCGCCTGTGGCTATTTACGAGCCGGGACAAGAACGCCCCAAGACAGAACGTTCGTCCGAAGA
>Ga0099847_1000671_pt1 | contig 11584 bp, 14 predicted proteins | sample CB_VirMetaG_2_FD_78178 | JGI IMG/M metagenome (GOLD analysis project Ga0099847, IMG submission 78178) | Freshwater to marine saline gradient viral communities from Chesapeake Bay - CB_1504_2 Viral MetaG | ecosystem: Environmental > Aquatic > Marine > Coastal | place: USA: Chesapeake Bay...
AACAGTTTTACCATCGTCTGCAAATCCAAGACGCATGCCGTCAACATAAACTTCTTTGAAACTTATTACACTAGGTGTACCATTAATTAAACTGCCTGTCTTTTCACATAGTGTAAAACAAACCCACATATCAAAATTGTTTGGGGCAAGTACCGCATCAGTGATTTTACCAGTTACATAACCTTCGCCGTATAATACAGGCACACTGTATTCTGTGTCTGGATCTATTTCAATTTGTGTGCCTGGGTCTTGACGTGCGGCTGCATTTGCTTTCTGTGCGCTTGCTGACACACGATTTAAAGCATATCCTAACAGTGCGGTTCTTGCTAGTTGACTGCCTATGCTTTTACCTGTAACAAAGCCAAATGCTTGTTTACCAAATCCTACAATACTATCTATAAAACTCATTGTGGTGCTCCAAAATTAAACTTTGTACCTTTTAGTGTTGGAACTCTATCCATTGAAGTGTCTGAAGAATAAAATGTCTTTTGACTCTGCGGATTTGTTTTGCGTCCACTAATCTTCTGACTCAATAGTCCAACACTGCTTGCACATTCCAGCATCAACATATGTGAACTGGTTCTGGCTGCAACATCAAACTCTTCTTGGATTGAATAGTTATTAACACTACCTATAAATCTACCACCAAACTCACCTATTTGTACACCAGCAGTTGTAAAATAACCGCGATATATTTTAATTGGTGCGCCTTTAATTTTACTGTGGACAATTTCATTTATACTGTTTGTTGGAATGCCACTAAGTGCAATTGTTACAGGATTTTCACTTGGACGTAATTCGCTGGTGCTGGCTGTTATGCTTAAGAACTCACCAAGAGGTGTATAAGCTTCACCGTTGATAGTAACAGTTTCGCCATAGTCACTAAATTTTAAAACCTGCGCACTATATGCACCACCTGATGTAGTTCTATATTGATCTATTTGCAAGCGTACAAACAATCCTGTTACGACACTTGTGTATGAAGTTAAGTTGGGCATTTACACCTCCACAAACACAAATGCACCACTCCAGCTTACTTGAGCTGAATCAACATTGCCTGACACTGTCCACTGTGGAAATTGTGTGCAAAGTACCGTGTATGATTCTTCAGTATCTGGTGCAACATTATTATAATACCATGGGTGGGTTGCGTATTCAATTGTAATAACAGCAGGTGTATGTCTGTCTAATGCTTCTGCTGATTCAATATTTGTCTTGATGTCAGTCCAACGTGGACCATCTGGTAATTTAATCGTAAAAGTCTTCTTAGGAGTGCCGCGGCTAACTGCTTTAACCGTTCCATCTCTGGCTTGTGTTGTGCCAATTGTATCAAGTCTATTGATACTTAAAGATTCCGCACCATTTAATATCCATTGAAAGCTCATATCTGTTTATCTCCTTGTTGGTACTTTACGGGCACCTTGTTGTGCTACTGCGTGTATAAAGCCTGGGTCTCTTGCAATCATTGCTTTGAAACTTGAAGCATCAACTGCGTTAATATTGTAGGTTACGTTTGATGCGCCACCACTAAAGTTGTCCATAGGTGTAATGTTAGCTGGACCACTAATAAGTTCTGGACCACGTTCACCTACAACACCAAATTGTCCTGCTGGAATCATTCCGCCATTTGCAAAGAAGCCTGCGAACGGATTTGATCCACCACCGCCTCCACCAAATGCACCAAATGTGCTTGCAATTAAACGCTGTATTTGACTGCGAAGTAGTTCTTCAAGTATAGTGTTTACCAAGTCTTTGAATTCAAACTTACCAGTCTTGGCAAAGTTTACAATGCTATCTTCCATGCTTTTAGTTGTTTTGTCAAACAATCTTTGAGCCTGAAGTCCTGCGTTGGTAGCATTGTCAGCATAATCTTCATATGCTTTCTTCCAGCCGTTTGCAAAGGTTGATTGAGCACGTTTGACACGTTCTTCTTCATCTTTTTCACGCTGTTTTCTTGCTTCTTGTAATTGTGCTAATCTCTGTTCATTTGCTTCAATGGTTCTTGCGGCTGCTTGTCTACTGGTAATTGCAGTTTGAGTTGCTGCATCTATTCTTGCAAGTTGTGCTTCAATTTCACCAGCATCAAGTCCTTCGCTTTGTGCGCGAATTCTTTCTTTAGCTGCATCCGCAAGTCTTATTTCTTCAAGTTCAATTGATTTTAGTTCACGTTGAATACCTTCAAGTCCGCTAAGTTGAACAGCTTCTTGTGATTGACGTATTCTTGCATCAATTGCATCAATTGTGTTTTCTGTTTCGCTACGCAATTGTTTTAGTTGTCTTTCAAGATCCTCAGCTTTTTGCTTGCTATCATCAAAGCTGTTTGTAAGAGCATCCATAGCAAACGCATAGGTGTCAACGCTAATTCTGCCAGCTTTTAATTCTTCTTCAAGACGTGCTATTGCTTGTGCTGTAAATACAACCTTTTGTGAAGCATCATTTGCACCTGTTATGATACTGTTATAAAATTTTGTAAAGGCGTCTTGTTCACTCAGCGTCTTGGCAGCTGCATTTAGTTGTTGTACTTTTGTTCTTGCAGCTTCAAGTTCATTTTCAGCACCACGTAATAATGTTGCAAAATTATCAATTTGTCCATTGCTTCTTTCAAAGGCTAGGTTAAGCTGTTCAATAACAATTTCAGCATCAATAATGCGTTGGTTAGCTTTTTCTAATTCAGTGCGGTAATCTGCTCTTGCAAATGCTGCCGCTTGATCTATAAACTTTTGATGCGGAGCAAGAACTGCTTTTAGTGCATCTGCTCTTTCTTTGTCTGCGGCAACCGCTGCTTCAGTTTGTTTAAGCAATGCATCTTGTTCAATCTTAAGTATTGACAATTGAACAATCATACCTTGAATGCCAGCAATTGCCTCATCACTCATGCCTACGCCTGGTAACCAGCCAAACCAGTCTCCATTGCGTATTCTTTCGTTTAGTTCATAAATTGCCGCATCAAAACTAATTGCGCCATCACGTGCTTCACGGAATATGTCTGGAGCAGTCTTTTCAGTAATGCTACCTTGAGTGTCAGCAAAGTCATCAAACACTCTTGCCATGCGTTTTAATGCAGTTTCATAACCTTCTGTTGCGCCTGTTAGTTCACCTAGTTTAACTAATGCTCTGTCATATGCATCGCCCAGCGCAGTTTCAAGTTGATCAATGGTTGGTTCCATTTGATTGAATGCTGCGGTAAGTGCTTTACTACCTGAAACCATGTTAAAGAATGCTTCAGCAGTTAATTCTCCTGCTTGTGACATTTGACGCAGTTGTCCTACGTTAATACCACTTTCACGAGCCATAATGCTAAGTGCTGGACCTAATGCTTCAACAATTGAGTTAAATTCATCACCACGTACTGTGCCTGATGCCATTGCTTGACCAAACTGTCTAATAGCACCTGCGGCAGTACCTGCATCCGCACCTGATATTGCAAGTGCTTGTTGGAATTTAGCTGTTACATTAAGGATTTCTTCTTCGCTCTTACCTAGGCTTTCAGTTGCAAGAGTAAGTTTGGTATACAAATCAACAGTATCACCAAATGCTGCCCTGTTGTCCTTTGCAGCTTGTGTTAGTTTACCTAATGTATTGGCAAAGTCTTCTTGATTGTCTGTGATAAGACGCAACTGGTTTGAAAAGTTTTGAAACTTTGCAGTTGCATCAGTTATTGCATTGCCAAATTGTAAGATTTTATCAACTGCAACTACCGCAATAAAACCTTTAACTGCGTTTCTAAGCCCACCCAGTGCTTGCGTTGCACCCCTTGTGTCTATATCAACTGTATATTTTAAATCAGCCATATTACTTCCTTAATGCTTTGAGTAGGCGCTGCCTAATGTAATTTTCAGTGGGTTTAACCATACCGTTTGGAGCCTGCTTGCTCTTGCCTTGATCCAAAGGCACCGCATAATCGTAATTGGCTTTAATTTTAGTACCTTGCAGTCTAGTACGACGGCGAGCATTACCTGATTTAATAGGTGTTACACTTTTCCAATAAGCATATGCTTCTTTTGGTAATAGATTTACCTTTGCACTTATCTTAGTTGTGCTGGGTGTAATTCTATCAAATACCAGTTTCATTCTCGCCATCGTTTTGCCCTCTTACTTGTTGCATCATTGCCAGCATTTCATCTTGACTTAGAGTCTTTGCTGGTGCCTTCCCATCTCTCGCTTTACTATTTAAATAATTTTCATATTCAATAGCAACAATTGCACACCTGATATCAATAGTGTTGCCCAGTTTTAATGCTTGACTTGGCAGTATGCCATAACGCTTGCAAACCATGTCAAGCGTTACCCAAGCATTTACTTCTCCATTGGTTCTGGTGAAGTCTGGGCTATCATGTTTCCCAATTGTTTAATACTTTCTTCAATTACAGCCATCATGATATCTGGCGGTAACATACTCTTGCCTTCAAGAATCAATTTACCACTTTTATCTCTGATTAATTTTTTGGTTATTTTTGCTACTTCGCCAAGTCCACCTTCGCCTGACATTTTAGCCAGTTGCATATAGGTGTCTAGGTCTTGTCTGTCGTAGATGTAAAACACAAGTGCCTCACCGTATTTTTCTACGATTTCAGCTTTGTCAATTTTAATTTCTACGAGTTGTGGCTCATTTAGTAAAGTTTCTAAAAACATCTTTTAATCTCCTGTTCTTTCAATCAATTTGTTTGCAAGTACAACCAAGAAGTTTAATCTTGATGTTGCCTTGGCTATATCTCTACGAGCACAAGCAATTTCATTGTTTGCTTTGGCTGTTTCTGCAATTATACTTTGCAGTAATTCTTCATCTGTCTTTGTTTCCAATAAATCGTTCATCTTTAAATCCTACAGTGTATTTAGTCATATAAGAAAATAGGGGGTATAAAACCCCCTATTCCCGCCTCACGCTCTACTTCAATTATGCAACTGTGTAGTCACCAGTTACGGTGATAGTGATTGGCGACACCCATACTGGGCTGTCTGCACTAACAGTTGGTGCAAGACCTGTAATATAGCCTTGTCCGCTGATAGTTTTACCTGTAGCTTGACCTTGGGCGTCTGATGTGTCGCCTAGGTAAAGTTCAAAGTCAATCAAGTCTTTGTCTGCTGACAAGCCCCAAATGCCTTTGTAGTCTGCTTCGCCTAGAGTTTCGCCTGTGTCGCCAAAGAATGCAGTTTGGTCTAAAACAATGTTCATTGAAAGACTGTTAGTAGCTGTAGTTGCAATTTGCAATTTTGAGCCTTGATCTAACTGTGTCCATGTAAACACGTCATTAGCCGCGTTAACGGTAACATCCTGCAGAGCAGGTAATGTTAGTTCTGGAGTTACCGCAGAGTTTGCCGCAACACTAACTTTTAGTGTTGCTTGGACGCCTGCTACCCCTGGTGCTGGATAAATGTATGCCATGTTGGTTTCCTTTTAAGTTAATTAATCCTGGTTAGTCTGTATTCCACATTAACAATTAGTAAATCATTTTCATAATCTGTAGAGACTGTGCTTTCTCTTGTGTGTGTACCTTCTAATACTAGTGTATTTTCAATACCACGCAAACTATTAATAATTGAATCTAATTGTGTTAGTGGGTTTTTTGCATCAACAGCAAGATAGACAGTGACTGTTGTTGTTGTATTGTTGATATTTAAACCATTGAGTGCCTGTATAATAGGAACACTTTCATATTGAGTGCGGTCCACATAAAGAGTTTTTGGATTCTTTATGTATATTGCACTGCCTGACTCATCATAAGGTAATTCATTACTTAACGATATTCCGTTAAGTGCCAAACTCTTTATGCTGTCAACTACTTGTGTTCTCATCGTACTCTTCTCAAGTTAAAATATCCTGGTTCTTTTTCAGTTGATCCAATAGTTGAATCATCATCAAAGTCATACCAGTCGCCTGCTGTAATAAGTTCACCAAACAAGCTCTCCGCACGATTCTGGTAGTATCCCATCTTCGCACGTTCTGAATCAGTTTCATCTCCAAAGTTTGCAACTTGTGGAAGTATATAATCAGCGAGTGCAGTATAGACGCAGAGTTCAGTAAAATCGCTTTGGCGACCTAAAATTCTCCCTGCGTCTATGCTTGGTATATCAGCAACTGTTGTATAGTTAATAGATGTATCACGTTCCATATAGTAGTTTCTCCACCATGCGGTTGTGCTCATCTTGTTCAAAATACGGCTGGTTGCTTTTATTAATGCATCTTCAACAACTTCATCAGTCAAACCTTCATTACTGTCAAATAGACGCTGATCTCTCTCAAGAACATCTTGATATTCCGCAAAAGAAATTACAACATCTGATTCAATAATAAAGGCCATTTTTGACTATCCCCTATTAAGCTGAGTAGTCTAGGTAACGACCACGACCTGCATCAATCAAGCCAACAGCGGCGTGTAAAGATGCAACAACATCAAAACCAACAGCTTCTGGACGACGACCAACTTCAAGATCAATATTCTTTTGCATACCGATGCGCATAGCGTCTTGTCCAAACACTGCAACACTTTCTGTAAGGTAGCTAGATACAAACATTGGAACACCTGCGATAGCGCCCAACATACCTGAACGTAGTGCTGCACCTTGGAACTGCTCGCCACCTGCATATGCAGTTGAACCAACAGCACTCATGATAGTACCGTACAAGTCTGCTGAAACAACACCGTAAAGCATGCCAGTTTCACCAGCGCCACGGATTGCACCAACGGCACCAAAGATGTCGTCAAGTACAGTTGAACCGCCAGTTGTACCACCAGTTAATGTTGCAAGAATAGCTGCAACGTCTGTGTCAAACTTAGCTGATACGCTGTTACCAAGAACACGACCAATTTCATTTGGATCTACGTTACCTAAGTCACGTACAACAGAACGTGCTGCGTACAAGTTAGCAACGATTGTGTTCTTAGTGTCTGCAGAAAGAACAGAATCAATGTCAACACCTGGTGCTGCTTCTGCGTTAATTTTAGTAGCTGCGACAGCTGCTAATTCTGGAACCTGTAGTACACCGTTTGGTGCGTTTACGACAGGAATAAGTTGTCCGCCTAGGAACAGTGAACTCTCGTGAGCTGCGAATACTGTTGCGGCTTTGGCTGGGACAAATAGTGCATCAGTATTGATGCCTGATGTATATGCTGAATTTGCCATTTTAAATCTCCTTGATATTTGGCTTTAAATTAAACCCTTTGAACGGGCGTCTTTATATAATTGTCTATGTTCTGGCTTTGACAAATCTAAACTAGATAAATCAAATCCACCACTAGACGCTGACGGAGTAACGGCACTTTTGGTGTTAGTTGTGCTTGAGCCTGGCTGAACAAAGTGTGGGTTAGTGTCTAGGAATTCTTTGACCAGCTGGTTAACCGTTATGGCTTTACCGCTATCATCGTATCTAACACTGCCATCCTGGGCCAGTACTTCAACTTCACCTGTTTCACCTAGTCTGACTTGGCCGCTTAATAGTGCTTTAACTTGCTCTGGAGCAACTGCTCTATTTTTTGCTGCCGCATCAAGCAAAGGTGAATTTACCTTATACTCTGTGATAACTTTATCTCTTTTACGGATCTCGTCATCTTTTTTTGCAGCAAGTTCTTGCAGAGTCTTTTCAAATTCACCTCTTTTAATTTGCTCTTCCTGCTTGCGTTGTTCCGCTTCAGTTTTAAGCTGACGTAAATCTTCAATGTCTCCTAACTCAGCAAATTGACGTTCATACTTTGAAGCGAGACTTTTCTTAAGTCCTGCCATATGATTATCAAATTCTTCTTGAGTATATGTCTTGCTAGCCTGTTCCTGAGTTTGGGTGGCCCCAGTAGCCGTAGTATCCATGATTTCTTCGCTCACGTAACGAACCTCCTATGAGTATGTTTTTGTAATGTTATTTATGCAATACAAGTAATAACAGTTATTTTGTGGATCTTTTGCGTCTTTTCTTAACAATTCTTGGATTATATGTGCCTCTAAAGATGCCCATTCCTCTGTTAAAACTATTTGAATAAGGTGAACGCGAACGCCCACCTCTTCTAGCGTATGCAAAGCCCGCTCTGTGCCCTCCACAACCAGCCTTGCATACGCTGCCTCTAAACTTAGCCATTACTTTTTGTAACCGCCTTTTTTCTTTTTCTTCTTCTTATAAGCCATGACTATTGCCCTCCCTTGTGTAGTTGCAGCCGCACGAGTTGAATATATCTTACCCGTGGTTCCCCACCTGTATCCACCTGTAACTTTACGCACTGGCATCTTGATGTGTCCAGCCTTGTGCCATCAACGCCATATGTTCTTCTTGGCTCTGCACAATTCTTTGTTCGCCTTCTGGTGAAGTCATAACGTGTATTTCAAACTGTTCACTGTATATTTCTTCATAGATGGTGTTCATAGCCATCTCATCATCAATTACTGCGTCAGCTATCTGTCTTTGTAGTTCACGTTTGAATGTTACACTGCCTACGTTTGCTTCACTTGCTTTCATGTAAAGTTCTAGGTCATTGCGAGCATCACGTAGATTGAAACTGTCTGGATATTCAATGTCGCCATCCCAACGATAGCCCATATATTCTGCCCATAACTTCCAAATCTGTTCTTCAGCAAGTTCTAAGCTGTCACCCTTTTCACTTAGACGTGCGTTCAGTAGTTGGAATTCTGTTTCCATTGCTACTCCGCTCATTGTGCGACTTACTGTGGCTCTAACGGCACCTGTGTTTGCCATCTTGTCAATGCTTTCAACAGTTTGGTTGATTGCCGCAAGTATCTTGTCAACACTAGCACCTTGGAAGTCTAACACGTATGGCTTGAGTCCTGGATCCATGTTCTCTGGCATGTGTATGATTGCACCTGCACCAACGCCTGCATTTGTTTCTGGTGTCTTAACTAAACTTGGGTGCGAATCAAGTCTAATGCTTTGTTCAATTTCACTTAGACTGTTGTAGATGCTTTTTTGTCCGCTTGCAATGTCAGCAATGTCACTAACACCAATGCCACGTATAATTGAACGTTGGTTATAAGCAATTACCGCAGGTATCTTGCCAAGTCCGTTTGGCTCAACCATTTGTTCTTTAACATAGTTATTGCCTTCATCAATTACAGTTGTGCGAATAAAGTCTGGTGTCCATTCTTTACAGGTTGTGATTTCACCATTTACGTCTTCAATGTATTTGAAATAGTCAAGTGTGTAACGCCCGTTTGGCATACGCTGCCAGCTCCAGTCTAGTACCACAAGAGGTGATAGCATTGACACATATGGACGGACGCCCGCTTCCATTTCATCACCGCGAGTCTGTGCACCAATGTCTGGCTTTGCACAAACAATCCAAGCGTGTCCAAATATACTTGCGTAGGTTGAAACATCTTTCATAAAGGCGTTAAAACTGCGTCCGTCCATATCCGCATCATAAAGGAAGTCTTCAAGTTCTGGTAAGTTCTCTATACTTCCGTAATTTCTTGTAGGTATTTGTCTAAACAAGAAACTGTTGTAAACACTAATAACACTGTTGCAGTGATTTTGTAGTGGTGTGCTTTCAATACGTGCGGCATATTCGCCTGCGCTTTCATTTACATAACGTGTTAAATGTCCAGCGTTCTTGTATTCTTCACCGCCAATGTATGATTCAAACATGAATTGCCATTGATCTTTGTATTGTGTGTAAGTTGTGTTGCCTGCTAAAAATTTACCAGCATCATCTATAATTTGCTCTATTGCGTCCATTGAATTTCCTTAATATATCTTATGACCCCAAGATCCTGCAGGTGGCGTTTGAACTTGTCTACGTATTGGATACAGGAATGCAACCATATATGATATCGCATCAAACATATGGTCCTGTCCACTATCTTTGTCTGGCACTTGCGTTCCTTCTTTGAAAGTATGCTTGTCCAAACTATTTATCGTGTGTTTACAATTTGGTGCTATAAACAAGTGATTTGCGCCATCTGCTGCGCGGAACCTGGCGTTAATCGCATTAATTCTGTCTTTGACAGGATCATGTTTGCGAGGTGCTTTAACTACAAACCCTCTATTTTGTAGTATTGAGTGGTCTGAACGTCCACCACTAGACGTTTGTTGTCTTGAACCACTTGGATCTGGATACACAAACACCTTTGAACGAGGATATCTTGATTGTATTTCATCACATATCTCGTCAGTGTTTGATCCAAATATTTGTATTTCATCTATGGCATAAAGTTTTTCACCTTCCTGTACTGCTATGCTCGCAACTAGAGGACTGCGGTTAAAGTCCATGCCCACATGAATAATATCTGTGCGAGGATCTGGGTGAACTTTTACGTTTGCTTCACGTTCAAATGCCCATGCCACACGGTTTTCATAAGTTTCAAACGTAGCCATAAACTCTTGTTTGAATTGACGTTCACTCATGTCTTGTTTGGCTGCTTCAATTTCTTTTGCGGTAACAAAGCCACCTTCTAGTGTGGTATATTGAAACGCTGCCCAGTCTTGATGTGTTGGATCTTTTGCAAATACATATAAGTCATAAAACGGATTGCTTTTGCCTTTGGGTGTACCAATAAACAATGCCCCACCTTGTCTGTCAGCTAGGGCTGGGCGAACAATTTCACCCCATAGACTTTCAAGTTTACTTTCAGCAGCTTCATCTATTACTGCAAAGTCCAAGCTGACTCCACGCAATTTGTCTGGATCTTCTGCGCCTTTTAGACTTATGGTTGATCCATTCTTGAGTAGTATTGAAAGTTCTGATTCGTTTATTTTCTTTGCCCATTTTAGATCCAGTAGACGTCTTTTGAGTGGCTTCCACAGAATCATTTTAGCCGCTCTATAACTTGTGGTAATGTAAAAAATCTCCTGATCCGGCATTCTAGCCCTATAACAGATTTCACGCATTGATAGATAGGTTTTACCAAAGCGTCTACCTGCGACAACTACTTTGAAACGACTTGGGTCACCTGCAATTTTCTGCTGTGGATCACTTAGTTTCAAATAACTCTCCAAAGGTGTTGTTAGTGTCCGCAGTGTTCCAAGCAGCTATTCTAGATTTGGCTATTTCAACATAAGCAGGATCTAGTTCACAGCCAATATAAGTGTGTCCAAGTTCAACTGCTGCCATACCTGTGCTGCCACTACCGTTGAAAGGATCTAACACTGTTGAGTTTGGCGGGGTTACTAGTTTAATAAGATACTTCATCAGTTCAACTGGTTTAACAGTGGGGTGGTTGTTGCCTACTTTTAGACTTTGTTCTCTAACAGCGTTATAATCTTTACCAGCGTACTCATCATTCTGGTTATATGCTGTGTCATACATACCATCTGGGTTAGTTGGAATCTTGCTTGTGTCAAACCCTGCGTGTCTTTCTTTGCGACTTACTTTAGGACAGTAGAAATACTTTTGGTAACCTTCAACGTCACCTAGGACATTGCTGGGGAAGCGTCCTTGTTCATTTAAAGTATTTCCTTGAGTGTATTGTATTTTAGATTTACCGTCTAATTGATTCATTGTGTTTTGTATTCCAGCACTTTTATCTGGAGTCCGATTTAATTGCTTTAGTTTATCTGTAGTATCTTCATAATCTATTCTTGTAGCGTCTATGTTCAATGCTCCAACACCGTGTTCAAGCACGTTGTCTATGGTGCTGCCTTTAAACG
>Ga0099847_1000673_pt1 | contig 11576 bp, 4 predicted proteins | sample CB_VirMetaG_2_FD_78178 | JGI IMG/M metagenome (GOLD analysis project Ga0099847, IMG submission 78178) | Freshwater to marine saline gradient viral communities from Chesapeake Bay - CB_1504_2 Viral MetaG | ecosystem: Environmental > Aquatic > Marine > Coastal | place: USA: Chesapeake Bay...
ATGGATTAAATCATAAAGTTATATGCCTAAAGTCACTAATACTTTTATAAAAAGTAAACTAAACAAAGATTTAGATGCTAGACTTATCCCTAATGGAGAATATAGAGATGCTGTAAATGTACAGGTTAGCAGATCTGAAGGCGATAGTGTTGGTTCACTGGAAAATGTTTTAGGTAATCATAATGATATAGATTTTCCTAGCGGAACAAAATGTATAGGTCACAAAGCTGATGAAGCTAGTGGTATGGTTTATTTGTTCTTTACAAACTATACTGACTCTTCTTCTAGCAATAGATCTTATTCAAACAGTGCGTCAAATTATATTTATGAATATAATGTATCTAATAACACTAAAATTCTTTTAGTTCAAGGCGCTTTTTTAAACTTCTCAACAACTAATCCTATATACGGTATAAACGTAATAGAAGATTTACTTTTCTGGACTGATAATAGAAATCAACCTAGAAAAATAAATATAACTTTAGCTAGACCTACTCTTGCTTCTGGAGTACCTAGTTATTATACTAAAGAAGATCAAATATCTGTAGCAAAATATAATCCTTTTGCAGCTATAGATTTATATGAAGAGTTATCTTTTAACCAATCAACCGGAAACTCTGTTGCTGAAACTACAATGAAAGATGTAACTAGTAAGTTTTATCCTAACGGTGGTAGCGCTATTTCAGCGGCTGTAATAAATGCAGGGGATACTCAATTTACTACAACTTCTGTTATTGGCGATATACAAACTTCTTCACCTCCAAATCCATACGCAGCCACAGGTTCTACTGTTTCTTACATAGACAGCACTGGTTCAATAGTAGCAATAAGTGGAGCTACTGTTACAACAGCGTCTTACGATAGTGGTACAGGTATCACAACAATAATAATAACTGGAGCAACTTTTCCAGCTTTAGACCCTGCCCCAGAAATAATATTTAATGCCAACGAATATTATGATAAAAACTTTGCTGGTGACCCTGATTATCTTGAAGATAGGTTTGCTAGGTTTAGCTATAGATTTAAATTTGACGATGGCGAGTATTCTTTAATAGCTCCATTTACTCAAATAGCTTTTATACCAAAGCAAGATGGTTATTTCATGTATGTTAAAAAAGATGGTATAAACACTGTAGAAGATCAAGCAAACGCTTATAGAAGCACTGTGGTTTCTTTTGTAGAAAATAAAATAGACCAATTAAAACTAATGATACCTCAACCTAGTGGTCTTACACTTGGTCAAAGTATATATGATGAGTTAAAAATAGTAGAATTAGATATAATATACAAAGAGGCTGACGCTTTAGCGTTAAAAGTTATTGAAAGTATTGAAATTGATAACCTTACTTCTAACAGCACTTACGCGTCTTGGGAGTATATATATAAGTCCCAAAAGCCATCTAGAGTTTTACCCTCTGGTGAAATAACAAGGGTTTACGATAAAATACCTGTAAGAGCTTTTGCTCAAGATTCTGCGGGAAATAGAATTATATATGGTAACTTTCAAAACAAACACACGCCACCTGCAACTATAGATTATGATGTTTTTGCTACTGTTAAAACTGCTTTAGATTTAAAAAGTGGTGCTGCTACTGTTACTCAAAACTATAACGCTGGAACTAATAATTTTAATGTTAATTTAGGTAGTGGTTTTATAGGTGTTGGTAGTACGGTTGTTGGAACAAATATAACTCCAGGAACTGTAGTTACTCAAGTAACTGGTACTGGAACAGGTATTAACCCTTATACTAACATAGCATTTTCACCAGTAAGCACTGGTGCTATAACTAGTGGAACTGCTTATTCTTTTGTTGGAACAGCTAGTGATGATAAAACAAGTAGCATATTAGAATATCCAAACTCTTCACTTAAACAAAATAGGAATTATCAAGTTGGTATTGTTTTATCTGATAGATATGGTAGACAGTCAAGTGTTATATTGTCTGATAAGCCTTCAACTGTATATCTTCCTTATAATACTAGTGGAGTATCTCCAGACTCTTGGCCTGGTGATTCGTTAAAAGTTAGGTTTAATTCTCAAGTTGGAATTACAAATCCAGATGCAAATACAAATTATCCAGGTTTATATAATGGTAACTCTGGTGATACAGCTTATAATCCTTTAGGTTGGTATTCTTATAAAATAGTAGTTAAACAAACAGAGCAAGAATATTACAATGTTTATCTGCCTGGTATTATGGCTGCTTATCCTGGAAATGCTGCTTTAGAATTAGGAAGCACATCTCACACCGTGCTAATAAATGACAATATAAATAAAGTTCCTAGAGATTTATCTGAAGTTGGTCCAGACCAAAAACAATTTAGAAGTTCAGTTCAATTGTTTGGTAGAGTAGAAAACACTGCTACAACCATAAGTACAAACATAGGCGAATCAAATAAGCAATATTATTCCGGTACAAATACAGACACTGCTTCTATAATATCTACAATGAGAGACATGTTTGAAGTTGGAAATAGCATAGCTGGTGGGTTTTTACAATTTTACGATAATGAGTCTAATCCATTAATAGCTAGAATAAGTACATTTGAAAAAATTGGTCAAATACACACTACAAACACACCAACAGGTATACAGTTTTTAGCTGTGTATGAAACAGAACCAGTAGAATCTTTGATTGACATATATTGGGAAACAACAAGTTCTGGTTTAATATCAGATTTAAACCATACTATTAACACATCAACAGAAGGTGCTACTCAAATAGAAGACTTTAACACAAGCTCTTGGAGCGAAGGCTTAGCAGATAATGGAAATATATCTACTGCTTTTAATTTAGCAGATTCTACAGGCACTAATATAACCCTAAGTGGTAGTGATAGTTTTGTATTAGAGTATGTTTATAACGACAACAATATAAATGTAAATGCTGGTTCATCTCCTTACTTTGAGCTTATAACAGTAGCAGCTAATCAAACTTTTAATATAAAAATATTAACAGAATATTTTAATCAAATATTTTATAGTAATGACGCTGCTGTAAGAAACTTTACTTTTGGTTTTAAGGCTGTAATAGGTGGTGTAATCTCATACTTCACAAAAACAGGAGGACCTTCAAACGTAGCTGTTAGTCTTAATGTACAATCTGGTTTCCCAGCTAGCGGTGGAACTATGACTACAAATAGATATAACACAGGGACATTAGGTGTGTTTAATGGAAATAACGGGGCAAATGGAGATTTAAGAATAAAAGATTTAAATTATAATATAAAAAACCAAAGCATAGTAGGTGACATAATAAATAGACAAGCTCCATATTTTGCTTTAACAACAGCACCTGTAATTGTTGGCGGACAAAACGCTATTCAAGCTACAATGCAAAATGTAATATCACCAATTAATACCGGTGTTAAACACTATACTATAACAACTCAACTATCAGATGCTGGATCTTCAACAACACATCAGTTCTTTTTGAACTTAGGTATTAATGTTACTAATGTTTGGGATTATCAAGTAGAAAGAATAGTTAATATATTTTTACAAACAAAAATTTATAGAATGGTGTTAATAGAAGTTAGCGCACCTACAGCTTCAGGAGCAACGGCTATTCCAAACACAGTTGGTTATTATGTTTATTCTGGTTATTTTACACCTTCTAATTTAAGTGGTAATCCAGTAACAAATCCTAATAGTCAACTTTACGGTGATTTAAATTCTTTAGTTTCAATCGCCGGTGGTGGTGATGATTTCACACCAATATCTGTGGACAAATTAAATGCTGTAACTTCAACAAGTACCGCAACTTGGGCTAAATGGATTTTTTCTACAACAAAGCAAGGTGCTATTACTCTTTGGCAAGCATCTTTGCCTTCTGGTATTTCAGGTGGTGAAGGTACACCTGAAGTTGTTTTTGATTATGAAGGTAATGGAGGTTTCACATATGAAGTAATATATAACTAAATGTGTAATTTAGTAACAAAATAAGTAATAATTAATTATGGCAGGAGCGACTATAGAAGTAAAATATTTCAACACTTTTGTTTTAAAAAAGTCAGTTAGTAGTAGTAATGCAACCAACCAACCAGTTTGGAATGGCTCTTTTGGTGTACCTAGTACTAAAAATAATGCCCACCCTGTAGCTGCTGCAACTTCTAGTGTTAATAGTTGGGCTATAGAAGAGTCAAGAATACGTGGTGGTTATAATAACACAAGTGTTGATTTTTCACCAAGAGCATATCTTGTTGAAGATGAGCCAAATGCTTTAATTAGATTTAATTCATTAATATATTCTGGAGTATTTAATTCAAGAACTGGTATAAATGATACTAATGTTTTTCCCGTAGGTCAAGATATAACTAAAACAGCTGACCCAGCTAATGGATCTATACAAAAACTATATGCTGAAGATACAAACCTTATAGTGTTTCAACAATATAAAGTAAGTAGAGCATTAATAGATAAAGACGCTATATATTCAGCTGAAGGTGGAGGTAATATTACTTCTTCTAATTTAGTTATAGGCGTTTTACAAGCTTACTCAGGTAGGTATGGAATTAGCAATAATCCAGAAAGCTTTGCTGTATATGGTTATAGAAAATACTTTACAGATAAAGTAAATAATGTTGTTTTAAGATTGTCTAGAGATGGTATAACTGAAATATCAGCATATGGTATGACAGATTTTTTTAGAGATGAAATGAATAACGTAAGTGTTGGAGGATCAAAAGGTTTAATATTAGGTTCTTATGATTTATACTCTGACATGTATACATTGTCATTACAACAAACTGGAGAGCAATCAGAGTATAAGACATTGACTTTTGATGATACTATAAATGGATGGACTAGCTTATATGATTATAGTCCAGACCAAATGTTTACTATAAGAAATAAATTTTATTCTATAAAAAACAACGAGCTTTGGCAGCACTATAATACTGCTTTTGATGGAGTTACAGTTAATAGATCAAATTTCTACGGTGTTAGCTACCCTAGCTCTGTAACAGTTATATTTAACCCTGAGCCAGTAAGGTCTAAAACATTTAGTACAATTAGTTACGAAGGCAACAGCGGGTGGCAATTAACAGCTATGGCTTCTGACGGAACCGGACAAGGAAAAGATTATTCTTTAACAAATGCTTTTTTAACTACATTTGATCAAGTTAATAATGTTTTAAGTTATACTGAAGGTGCATATGATAGTTTAGGTAATACTGGTACTGCAGCAAACCCACTTAATCAGCCATTGTTAAGAGCTGGTTTTGATAGAAAAGAAAATGCTTATGTTGCTAATTTAGTTAATAGTAGTGCTCCAGCCGAAGGAGAAATAACATTTGGTAATCAAATAAGCGGAATAAAAGGTTTTTATGTTACTGCTACGTTTAGTACAGATACGGTGACAGACCCTGGAGGAGAAAAACAATTGTTTTCAGTAGCATCAGATTTCTTCTCTAACAATGGATATTAATAAATTAAATAAATAAAAAAATGAGTCCAAATTTAGTAATGCAAATAATAGGTAGCACAGCGCAAGTTGGATTAGGTATATATGGAGCCGTTATGGCAGAGTTTGAAAAAGGTAAAGCTATAGACGATCAAAAAGTAGCACAAGACAAGTTAGATGCTTTAATAGATAATAGACAAGAAATAATAAATCCATATGAAAATATAACTGATTTAAGCGACATGTTGAATAATCCTTTTGCTAACTTAGGGGTTGCTACTCAAGCGGCAGAAATTCAAATTGAACAAGCTGACATATCTTTAGCTAATACTTTAGACACTATTAGAGCTACTGGCGCAAGTGCTGGTGGAGCTACTGCTTTAGCCCAAGCTGCTCTTCAAAGTAAAAGAGGAGTTTCTGCTAGCATAGAAAAACAAGAAGCTCAAAATGAACAACTTAAAGCTCAAGGAGAACAAAAGTTAATTCAACAACAAATGTCTGAGGCAAAAAGAATACAACAAGCTCAAGCTTCAGGTGATGCGTTTGTGTATGGAGAAACAGAAAAAAGAGAACTGATGGAATTAGATAGAACTTCAGGCATGTTAGAAAACGCACAAGCTAGAGAAATGCAAGCTATAGCCAATAGAAACGCTGCTATTGGAGCTGCAATTGGTGGTGTTTCAAACGCTGGTAATTTTTATCAACCTACAAAACTAACAGATCCAAACAATTATTTAAACTCTTTAGCATATGGAGGTTCAAACTTTCAATACACAGACTTGGCAAATCCAGATGCCTATGCTGATGGATAATAAAAATAAAAAATTATGAGTTATAGAAACCCAAAACAAGTATTAGATACTAGCACTGCAAAATTATACGGTGATATATCTAAAAGTATTTCCAAAGGTATGAGTAGTTTTGATCAAGCATATAAAGCTGATCAAAAAGCTATAAAGAAAAATCAAGACGAAATAGGTTTGATGGTAAAACAAGCGCAAGATCAAAAAGTTTTATTTGATACTACTTTGAATAAAGCTTACGAAGGTGGCGGTACTTGGTTTGATCAAGAAAATAAAGCTAGACTAAGTGAAGAAGCTAATAAAGTTTCTTTGTTAATGCAAAAAAGTGTTAAAACACCAGAAGAAATGCAACGTATTTCTAACTTTATGGGAGCAGCTAGCACCACTACCAAAGATATAACTCAACTTGGTGCTTTATTAAGTAACTTAGAAAATGATTTAGCTAGAGGAACAAAACAAGGTGGAGTTTCTGAATCTCAAGATCCTGAAAAATTAATAAGAGCAAGAGGTTTTGCAGGTTTAATACCCGGAGCCAAAATAAAAGTTGAAACAGATCTTTCTAGACCTGGAGGACCTGTTAATGTATATAAATTTACACATCCAGAAACTCAAAAAGAATATTCAATAGACTCTAAAGAGTTAAGAACAATAGAAAATACACCTGGCGCAAACATGTATGATGTAATACCTGACTTTACTTCTGTTTTAAGCACAGGTGTTGATATAGCAAAAAACGCTAATATTTACGATCAAGAATCTGTTAAAAGTACAATGGTAAAAGATGAGTCTGGCAATTTAATTATGACTCAATATTCTAGAGATGCTAGCGAAAAGCTTTTTAATCAAGCAATAAATAACAACGTTATAGAAACAGTTGGTGCATATGGCCCTCAAAGTTATATAAGCGCTCATAATTATTGGGTTAAAGTAGCAAAAAATAATCCAGGACAATACCCTGGTGAGTTTCAAAAAATACAACCAATTGATAATAAATCAAATTTAAAAGATAGGTCTCAATTAACTTCTCTACTTAAAAGAGCAACATTTATAGCATCTGGTAATTTAAATAAATCTGTAGGAAAAACGCTAGCTGGTAATAATGCAAACTTATCTCAAGAGCAAAAAGACTTTTTTGAAGCAGAAAGAAGAGTTCTAGAAATAAATAACTTTGTGGAATCAGCTATTAGTTCAAGAAGTGGATCTAAATTTAACGGCATGAAAACAGTTGATGGAACAATTGTTGATGCTGAAATTATAAATAATAAATTAAGGTACAAATTAAAAACAAAATCTAGTGGAGTAATTAATTTAGAACAAGGTCTAGTTGTTGACTTATTAAATGATGCGCAACGTGACGTTTTACAAGGAAATTTATTAACGGGTAGATATGGAAAAGATAATGCTTCTAAATTAGCAATAGATATGGTTGGTAATAAAAGCTTTAATGAATTAGATAACTCACCTATGAGTAATATAAATTCACAAGTTTTAGGAATTAATAATCCTTATGCTAATGCCGATCAAAACCCTCTATACAACGATGCTGTTAATAAAGATGAATTATAAAATGCTCAATAAAATAATAAAAAATTATGAATGAAAAGTTGTTAAAACAAGTTTTTTTACTTAGGAAAAATGATTTTAAAAATGAAATTGAATTTTTTAAAGCATTTGAAGAAAGTGAAGATGAAAGAAAAAAATCGTTTGATATTCTTGTAGCAAAAGGTTTTTTAGGTACTGAAAAGCAGTTTTTTGATTCAGCAGGTGTGGGAAAGTCAAACGGTGTTGTAGCAACGGATGCGACTGTAACACCAGAACCGGAAGCATCCGAGAATATGGAATTAAAATCGGAAAATATTTCTTCGGAATTATTAGAACCTCTTGATTTACCAGATAATATAAAAAGAAAATTATCAAGAGAAAATCTTACTTTCAAAGAAAGAGTTTCATTAGCAGAAACTAATTCACAAAGAGAACTGAATGCCGAAGACTTTGCCAGAATTAATATGGAATCAACCGAATGGGTTGAAAAAGAAAAAAGCAAAAAAAGAAAAATTAAAAATCCTTCATATTCTGGAAAAGATAGTGGTGTAAGTCAATTTGTAGAAGAAGTAATCCCAAATCAAGACTGGTTAAGAACTAAAGATCAAGCAATAAAAAACATTTTAGAAAATGACAATACTATTGGTGATAATGTAGATTATAAATCTATAGAAGATAATCCACAATTTGACTTTAAAGTCAAAGATGAAATGATTAAAATACATTCTAAACAATTAGAGTCAAATGTAATTGATGAAAAAACAGAAGCTATAGTTGAGAATTTAGAAGACAAAGAAACTTTTAATAAAAAATCTAGAGATTTAGGAATAAATATAGGTAAGTTTATAGCAATGGGTACTAACAAATTCTCTGGTGGGGATTTTGTGGGTCAAACAGAAAAGCAGATTGAAATAGAAAGAATAGACAGAAAATTACTTGATAATTTAAATATAGCTCAAGAAGATGCTATTAGATATTTAGATAATTCTCAAAATATTAGAAATAATATATCTAAAAGAGAGCAAGAAATAATGAATACAAACTACACTAGTCAAAGTGCGGTTGATAAAGCAAATGTTGAGTTAAAAAAATTAAGAGAAACAAGCAAAAATATATTTAACACTCAAAAATCTAGATATGAAGAGTTAAATACTATATTAGAAGATTCTAATAGTGCCGCTGTAAATCTTGATGCAATAGAAAGAAATTATAATTTGCTACCTATATATGCTACAGAATTAAGATTAAGCGCTATAGGAATTGGTACACAAGCTGTAGAATTAGCTAACTCTGCTATTGATGTTTTAAGTACACCTTTGTTAGGTAGTGATTATGTTACAACTCCACTAACCAACATGTCTTTAGGTTACATGGTAGCTTATGCTAAGAAAAATGAAGCAATGGATGACTTCAGAAAAGTTAGCACTAGTATTAAAGAACAGATAAGAGCAGGTATAGCTAAACCTAAAGAATTAAAAGATTTAAAAGATGGTGATGACTGGGGTAGATATTTTGCTACTCTCTTAGGTAGCCAAACAATAAACACTGCTATATTATTTACTACTGGTGGTTATGCTTTACCAATACTAGCAGCTCAAGCAACTGGTGGAAGTTTTGAGCAAATGGCTGAGGACGAGAGACAAAGCAGAATAAATTATGAAACATGGTTAAATTCTGATGAAGATAAAAGAGGAGAAATACCTGAATTATTACAATACACCCCATTGCAAAGATATGCTACCGGAATAGGTAATGGTGCATTAGAGTATTTTTCAGAAAAAATAAGTTTAGGTATAATAAATAGAGCTAAGAAAGCAGCTATAGGTTTACCTGATTTAAGAAAAGGATTTGCTAAAGGAGTAGGAGACATTGTTAAAAGAACAACACGTAAAGGTTTAGCTAAAAACTCTCTTTTATTTGCTTATGATGGAGCTTCTGAAGCTGGAGCTGAGGCATTTGTAGAACTTGGTTCTAACATGTTTGATAGAACTGTTTTAGGAAAAGATGTAAATTTATTTGATGGTGTTGCTGATGCAGCATTTAGTGGTTTTATAATGGCAAATGGAGTTTATAAAGCTCCTTCACTTTTTAATTCTATATCTCAACTTGTTCAAGGAAAAGATAGTAATCAAAAAATAGCTGAAGCAAGAATAAGAATGATTGAGATTGGAAAAATATTACAATCTGATCAAAATTCTACAATGTCTCCTGAGAATAGAAAAATATTAGAAGAAGAACATAAAAGTTTAATGCAAGAATCTAGCGATGAAATAAATAAAACTTTAAACAGGTTTGGTCGTATGAGTCGAAAAGAAATAAATAGACTAGGTAAGATAGAACTTGAAACATATAAATTAAGAAAACAAGCTCAAAAAATAAGAGATGATGAAGGATTACTAGAAGGTAAAGAAGATTTACTTAAATCTCTTAAAGTAAAAAAACAAGCTTTAGAAATAGAAAGACTTAAAATACTTGCTCCTTATATAGAAGAAGAAATAAAAAAACAAAGAAAAGAAAACCCTGAAAATTTTAAAAACAGAGTTGCTTTAAATCTTAGAAAGATAGAATCTGAAATTGAAGTTGTTAAGGATTTTATTGGTGAAGAGAATGTTATTGTTTTTAAAACTGCTGAAAAATTTGCTGAAGAAACTGGAGCATCTGAAAATGTTGACGGCTTTTTTAGCAAAAAAGATAAAAAAATATATATAAATCGGGCAAGGGCCGCAGAGGTAAATGCCATAACAGTAGGTTCACACGAGCTACTTCATAGAATAATGGAAAATACATTTTCTGATGAAACTAAAGGAACAGCTCTTGTAAATAGGTTTATAGATGTTTTAAAAGAAAAAAATCCTGATGCTTACGCAAAGGTTCAAGCAAGGATTGATAGAAACTATAGGTTTGAATTAGATGAAAAAGGTGATTTTAAGCGAAATAAAGAAGGCGATAAAATTGAAAAAGATTTTTCTGAATATGCAGAAGAATATTTTAATGCTTTCAATGATGTAGCATATACACCTAGCCTTGGAGAGTCTTTAGTAAATTTTGGAAAAGATATACTTGAATTTTTGTCTTTAAAACAAGTAGGTTTTACTAATGCTGACTTTACAGATTCTAGCGGTAAAGATGTATATGACTTTTTAGTAGATTATAAAAGAAAATTTAAAAAAGGAAAGGTAAGTGAAAAAGCAAAAGCTCTTCTAAATAAATCACAGGAGGCAGAAAAAGCTTTTGACAATATAGTCTCTGAAAATAAAAAATCTATAACTAACGTTTATACAGAGCTGCAAAAAATAGATGAGTTTGAAGCAGATTTTATGCCAACAGAACAATCTAAAATAAGAAAACAAGAATTATTGAAAATAGTTCAAGATGAAAATGCATATGAAGAGCTACGTCAAATAGATGAATTTGAAGCTGACTTTAATCCAACTGAATTTTCTAAAAATAGAAAAAAAGAACTTTTAGATTTAATAAACAAAGAAGAAGAAAAAGAAATAAAAAAGTTTTCTAAAAACGAAAAAGCCTCTGCTGAAGTTCAAAGATTATTTAACGAAAAACCTAGAGACTGGGAGGTTGAAGTCATAAAACAAATGAGACCTATAACAGCTAAGCTTGTAGAAAGAAGAAGAGACGTTACTGGTTTTGATAGACAAATTTTAATTGATGAAATAGAAACAGGTGAAAGAGGTATTTTAGATTTAATAAGAAGTTATGATCCTAAAAAGAACGATTCTTTAGCTGCTTATATAAATACTTTTTTAAGCTTTAGAGCTCAAGAAGGTTCTAAACGTGTTTTAAAAGAAGTGTTTGAATCAGACGTCAC
>Ga0099847_1000676_pt1 | contig 11548 bp, 18 predicted proteins | sample CB_VirMetaG_2_FD_78178 | JGI IMG/M metagenome (GOLD analysis project Ga0099847, IMG submission 78178) | Freshwater to marine saline gradient viral communities from Chesapeake Bay - CB_1504_2 Viral MetaG | ecosystem: Environmental > Aquatic > Marine > Coastal | place: USA: Chesapeake Bay...
CATTTCGACAAGCTTCGCTTCAGCTTGCTCTTTATTCATCAAATCAAAAACCTTTATATCATATGTACCATCAGAGTTTTTGACCCCTATCTGATACACTGGCTCTCCAGTAGAAAATCTACCATTCTGAAACACTTCCATTAACTTTTCCTCTTACGTTTTGTGGGAGATACTCTACGAGGTTTCCCAGCAGGTTGTCCTAAACTTTTCTTCTGTCTAATCTTAGCGCGTTTTTCCGAAGCGCTCATTTCTCCAGAGGTTTTTGGGGTCTTAGAAGAAACCCTTTTTGTGGGGCGACAATATGGAGTACCCCGTTTTTCACCTTTGCTACGCCCACATGCTTTCCCCGTGGAAACGTCTTTCCAGTCTTCTTTGAACCACCGTTTAAGTGCTGCACCCTTTTTTGTCTTTCTTACTGCCACTACTTATTGCCCCAGTTTTTGGCGCCAACTTTTCTGCACTTTGCAATCGCCCCGCTTGCATACGCTGACGGGAAGACCTTATAACGGCTCTTAACTTTGCTGTAACACTCATCTTTGACTGATCCACCTTTCTTGTAGCTTTTGCTACATTTAGCGCATCCGCAGTCTTTTTTATAGTATCTACGCACAGCTTCTTTTCCGTCTAGCTAATCCACCACGACGCAATCTAATCGGCCCACCAGCTTTTCGCCCAGTCTTATACCTGTCTTTAAGAGGCATCTTCATAAGCTCAGTATAGCGTTTATACTGATCGTTGGTGAGCCGTTGCACGTCTTCATTGGCTATTTTAAGGATTTCTCTGTCAGTCATTACGAACCCTTCATAGTGACCATTTTAGCTGGACGTACACCTTTTGAAGCCCTACCAGCACCACGAACTTTGCCGCCTTTAGCGTAGCCCTTCTTCATCATGCCACCTTTAGCATAACCTTTTTTCTTCATCATGCCACCGCCAGCTTTCTTTTTGTCTTTGTTTACCATGCTAGCAAACTCGTCGAGAGCCGGGTCAATCTCTTTAACCGGAGATTTTTTACCCATTTTTCCCATCAGGTCTTTCATGCCTTTTTTCATGTTATCTTCCATTTTACCCATCGGATTCGTCCTTATATAAATTGTTAAACACTCGGTTAGTATCCCACACATAGCCTACATCTTCTTTTGAGTTGTAACTATGTTGGTTTGGCTTGAAGTCTGGAGCGCCCTCGCCCGTCTCAAACCACGCAGGATGCGTAACCCGCACCCGATTATTAGGCAACGCTACCATATTACCTGTAAACTTGCCAGCATCTAACAATTCAAGCACATGGCTTTGTTTGTGTTGCGCTGGGTCGTCTGCAACTTCACTATCTGTGTAATCAACAGTAAAGTAATATTTAGCGGGGTAAAACTCCCCGTCCACTTTAGCTATCCAAGGCGCAGGAGATGCTCGTTCTATCTTATACACCGAATGATAGTGAGACATGCAATCCCAAGGCTGCGCTATGTAAGGCGGTAACTCTTCAGGCCACTCTTCATACGGTGTGTCGGCTACAAGGGCTGTTAGGGGCATCCTAGCCCACATAGCACCGCCATGTACATTAGGCTCACCAGTATCGTCTGACTCACACCCTGTGAAGATAACTTGAAAACTAAGGGTGCGGTTAGGCATCGTAGTCACAGCCACAACCATGGCGTGAAGAAACTCGCCATGATAATCTTCTAAGTTCTTGGTGTATTCCCTACGAACCCAAGCCTTAAAGTGTGGTATATTGGATTGTAAATACGGCACCTAACAATTCCATTTCCGCAAACTTTTGTTAATACGGCTGTTAGGATCATTTGCGGTCTTTTTACTAGTCAACCGTTTTTTCATCCCACTCATCCGCGCACAGAAAGACTTGCGCCGATTTGCCGCTTTAGAGCCTTTTTTAAGTTTGCTGGGCTTAGTAGTTACAGCTGTTTTGAGTTTACTGCCGGGGTTTGCCCGACGATAACTTTCCACACCTTTTTTATTAAGCCCACCAGACTCACTTTTGCCTTCTTTACGTTGCCAAGCTGGGGATTTTTTCTTAACTGAACCCCCAGACTTATAATAACTACGCATCGGACTACCCTAGAAGGATTGTGATGGTTGACCCTGTACCAGACATAGCAGAAACGTAACACCCATTTTCTGCAAGAATACCATCATCAGGCAAGTACACGTCATTCCAACCAGCGGCAACTGTCAAATCTAACAGTGTCTCACCAGAAGCACTTCCGTCTTTTAGAGTAAACGCAGTTACTGCCGTGCCGTAAACTAGCACGCCCTTAATTCTAGAACGCCCCGGCCCTACAAGTCCTGCAGAAAAACCAGAGGTGGCTACGTTATAGGCTTTAATTTCAAATCCAGCCATTAGAGCCTCCTATTAAGTAAGAGCAGCACCAACAGCAGTTACCCAAGCAGCACCTGTGTTGATTACGATGCAATACTCGTTATTACCAACGCCATTGTCGCTGACCATGTAAACTGTTCCAACGGCAACATCGCCAAAAGCTGGCAAATCTGCGGTGGCTACAACGGGAATTTGGAAACCATTATTGGACCGGACTGGTCCAGAGAAGGTAGATAGAGCCATGATAATCTCCTGTCGTGGCTAGTGTCAGCTACCCCATGTAGCTGTCAGGAATTATGTACTTATAACAGAAAAAAAGAAAGGGGGCAAGTTAATGCCCCCTCCCGTAGAATTATGCGCCCGGCGAACCGAAGACACCCAATGGGTCAGAGACACCAAAGGAATAACGCTCACGAGCCTTGTACCGGCTGTTACCAGTATCAAAGTCAGCATCCATAGAGGTAGCCATTGGGCTACGTACGAAATGCTTGAGGCCGTTTGGAACATCAGTCATCAAGAACCATGCGTCTGTATCTGTCAGATAGTGGTTAATTGAATAACCCTCTGGCACAGAACCATTGTTCATAATGGCGTTGATGTCGTTGTCAGCTGTACCTACGCGGCCTTCAGTTTCCAACAGACGAGTTGCAACGAATTGCAGTGCTGGTGGAATGATAAGCTTACGAGGTTGAGCAGCAATCAACAGACCACGCTCGTCTGTCCAACCTGCAATCTGAATAATAGCGGCTTCAAGTGAAGTCTCGTTAAGATCAGCAGCTACAGCTGGACGGTTTGAGTTAGTGCCACCAGAAACAAGTGGGTGTGCTGTTGAACACAAAGGCTGACCGTCACCATATGTGGTACCGCCAGCAAATGCGTTGTTCAGGATAGACGCACCTTTAACTTGCTTGGTGTACGCCATAGCACGAGCCAGAGCTTTGGTATAACGAGCAGACAGAGAATCGTAGAGGTTGTCCTCGATTGCTTCTTCTGTGATGCTGAAACCCATTGCAATGGTTTCGTGTGTATAGCGGGCACTCCATGTCTCTTGAGCAGCGTCGTATTCGATGGCTGAACCTTCGTTTTTGACTGGTGCTGCTGAAAAGCCCGATAATTTGACCTCTTCCTCGAATGAACGATCTGAAGTCTCTGTCTCAAAGATAGCGGTATGCTCTTCACCATACTTAGCGTACTCCAGTCCGAACAGAGCGTTCAGTCCGGGAAGGAGTTCTTTGAGTAGTTGTGCGCGTGAAATAGCCATTATCTACTCCTCCTTACACGCCAGTGAGGTTATTGAACTGATGACCTGCGTTCCATTTAACGAGAGCCTCAGTGTAACCGCCACTAGAGTTTTTAGTTTCTTCTACCAAACTCACAATCCGCAAAGGCAGAGTGTTAGTGGTTGCAGAAGTGTCCGAAATACCGATCGTTGAATTACCGGTTTGTGCATTACCCACAACAAGTGGAGTAATCATGGCAACGTTAGCGCCAATATCGGTAATAGCAAGATCGCCAATCACTGCAGCTGCTCCGCCAGCAGATGAAAGAACAGCAGCCTTGAACAGGATGTCTGTGCCGTCAGCTACATAAGCTTCGATATCAGATGCAACGGTGCTGGCTGGGTAATACTGACTAAACACCTTGTAACCAAGAGTCGGATCAGTATACGAACAACCAAGAAATACACCAATAGGAGTCATAGCAGCGTCTGCTGTGTCTAACTCAATGGTGCCTCCAGTAACTAGTTTTACGGCATCCCCGTTGTAAATTGCAGTGTTATAACCACTTGCAATTCCATAATGGCGTGTTACGCCAACGAAAGGAACACCACTCAACAATTTTACTGGAACCAGCCCATAAGGGCCGTTAACTGCTGGATAAGCCATATTTAGCTCCTTCTATCCATAAAAGTTAAGTTCCACTACCAAAAGTGACCTTTGTTTTCCGCTCATGAAAGAGAGGCATACGCGGGTCGTTTTCTCGCATTAGGTTGTTATCTACAGATTCAATCTGCGCTTTTGTCTGACCGGAGTAATAATCATTCCGCTCTTCCACAAGCTCTTTTGGAGCCTTACAAAGCATCAAGCCACCAATAACCACATTGTCTTTAAACCTATCGTTTTCGATAGTAACCATTGTGATTTCTGGATGGTCTACTGCTTTTACAGGCTCCCAACCTTGACGAAGTTTTGAGGAAACATTAGTGGCATCTACTTGCCCCTGAGTAGCAACTCGAACCCAGTGAAATTCATAACCCGGCTCAGGATTCGGTGCGGGTAGCACCTCTGGTCTCTGCCAAGCCTTACGTTGAGTCGTTTTTTCACGAGTTTCATGCTCTCGATTGATGCGATTCTCAGCCATTAGTTTTCCCCATATCAATTGCAACCTGTTTGGCGTACTGTTCTGGTTTCAGTCCAAGTCTCTTAGCAAGATTCAACTGTGTTTGCGTTAACCTAATTTTCTTAGGTGCTGTGCTCCGCGTTGCGGGTGCAACCACATTGGCCTGCCTTTGAGGTTGTTGAACTCCCTCAGAACTATGTTGTGCAGAGTCCTCGAAATTTTCGGGGAACACTTGCCGCATACGAGCATTAATCCGCTCGTAGTAATCATCACTCTGAGGGCTTAAGCCCTCTTTGACAAGTCTATTATGCAGCCCCAGCGCAAAACTTGTCATTTCTTCATCAGTGTTAAACCAAGGGTTTTCTTGTTTCCAAGCTTGTGCCTTTGGATCAGCTTGAACCTGTGCTGGAGCGGGTTCTACATTATGTTGTACAGAGGTTTCTTGTTCCTGTAAAGAAGGCAACCTGAAGTTGTTTAATTTTTCTGCGCGTAACTTAACGTTTGTTAATGCTTCTTGCGCTTCAACAACAGCATCTGAGTCACCCGACTCGTAAGCCTCTTTATATGCTCTTTTAGCTACTGCTAAATCATTTTCTGCATTTCGTTTTGCTTGTTCTAACAGAGCAGATTGATTTTTACCGACAGTACCTTTTAGTGTTTTATTTTCATCTAAAAGTTTTTGCGCCAGTGCTTCAAGTTCTTGACGCTCCCGAAGTGCTTCTTCTTTTGCGCGACGCTCGTCATGATACCCTTTACTGAAGTGCTGAATCCGTTTACGAACTTTATCAGAGTAATCTTCAAGTTCTTCATCAGTAACGTCAGCTGGTGGCTCAGACGGCTTACGCCCTCTATCAGCTTTCGGTGTATCATCGACAACTTCAATTTCAAAGTTATCTTCAGATTCATCAGCAGGAGGAACAAGTTTACTCTCAGCAGCTGCTGCTTTTGCTTTCTTTCCGCCCACATCAACTTCAATTTCACTAGAAGGTTCGATTTCAATGTCTGGCTTTGGGTTGTTGTCTGTTTCATCGGGGAACTCAAACTCTACTTTTTGAAACGGCATTGTATACTCCTTATGCGCTACAGATGCCACGAGGATCAGGTATAACTGCCTCGATGGAATCATCATTCATCAAACGGAACTCTTTGCCATTAACTTTAAACCTAGTTCCAGTATTCATACGGAACATCACATAATCCCCGGCTTTACACCAAGGACCATCAGGGTAACGGTCTGTGTCTTTATAAGCATCTCTACCCATGTCTATGACTACGCCCATAATAGACATAATATATTCACGGTGCTTTTCGGAATCCGTTTTAAGGAGTGTACTACCTTCGTAATAATCGCTTACATCTGGTAGGGCTACGAGTATTCTGTATCCTGCGGGTTTAGGAAGTTGAGCTTCCCAATCTGCATCAGTTATCTTCTGAGCTGCTTCAGTCATCATCTTCATCCATAAAGTTGCGCGAGAGGTCTTCTACGTAATTATAACAAGCATCGAGACCTCGAATTAAGCCTGTTATCTCCTTGTATTGGGCGAAGTCTTTTGCTCCTCCCCCTCCAAGAAACTGTAGTGCTGAAGATTTATCTTCGGTAAGTTTATCTTTAAGCACGTCAAAGACGGTTTTAGCCATTACTTGTTCCTATTTCTCTCCAAAATATTTAGAACTTCAAGATCAGCTTTGTTCTGTGCAGCTCTAGTTTCTGCGCGTAGCTTGACCCCCGCTTTTTTAGCGTCGATGCCAACTTCTAGTTTTTCAAGTTCTATGCGTTGTTCTTCAAGTTTAGCGTCCACCATATCTTTGGTAAGTTTGCGTTTCTGCTCTTCTTGTTTAATCTGTGCATCGACTTGATCTTTAGCAGCTTTGCGTTGTACTTCTTGCGCTTTAACCTGCAATTCTTGCTGTTGTAGCTGGAACATTGGGTCTTGCTGCTGTTGTTGTGCTGCCTGCTGTGCTGCCTGCTGCTGGTTTGCCTGTGTAAGTTGTTTACCAGCATCAGCAACGAGACGTGACAGATTAACTTCAATCTCTTCTGGTAACTCCTCACCCGGTGGTGGCAGCTCAACTCCAAGACGCTCTTCAATCTGTTTACGATACTTAAACCCGAGATGTTCAGCGATATGCGCCTGTAATGAAGCCATAATCTGCTGTGCCTGTGGGTTCTGTCCAATCATCTGAGCAACTTGTGGGTCTTGCATAAACGCCATATGTGTAGCTATATGAGCGTCTTGGTCTTGGTAAATAAACGCTCTGACTGGCTTACCCACTAGCGCAGCCATGTTCTCACTAACTGGATCAGTCGGGTTCACATCATCGGCAGTTGGCACAAGTTTATCGGCATTTTTGACCCCTAATACTTCGATCATTTGCCGGTGTAACTGTGGTAAATCATAGATTTGCGGGGCTGACTGAGCCATCTGTAACACTGCTTGGTACTGAACCACTCGCTGTGCCATAGTAGAACTGTTAGGATCACTAACAGGAATCACATCTACCATCATATAATCTGCCTGACGCGCGCTAACTTCTCCACGCACAGGCTTGTAGTCATATTCTAGCGAGGCATACTCAGCCATTAAGGCTTTGAGCATCTTAAATTCTTGCTTCATAGCGTAGTGGACACGAGCCTGAACAGCTGCCATTGGCTTCAACGTACGCTCTAATAGCGCCAAAGTTGTGCCCACAGGAGCATTAGCAGACATATCAGAGACGTTCATATCGCTGATAGCGCCTAACCTACGGCCCTCAGTTGTAATCTGATTCAAGAGGGCAAGAAGAGTTTGACTAGGCTCTTTGTATGGAAGGGGCATAATATTGTCGCGGATAGACCCTGACGGCACGTCAACGTCCTTCCACTCACCGGGTTCAATCGGTGTATCATCCCCCTTAATACGAAGCCCGCGAGACTTCAGACCACCCGGAAGATTAGATAGTGTGCCTGCGTCAACAAGCTGACGGATCAGCGATGTACCTGCACGTGCGTACCCACCAATGATATGGATCAGTCCAAGTCCGTAGAACCCAAATCCCGGCACATATACATAATGCACGAAGTGCTGACGCTTCAACATAAGCGGATCGTCTGGGTTCCAGTTACGACGAATAGACAGCACCTCACTAGTGCCACGCTCGATAGTAACTACGTAAGGTTTAGCAATCTCGTCTTCGTCCTCATCAACACCGTCAATGATAAGGTCTGCATGAACTTCATAGACCGAATACCGGTCATCATCAGTTAAGGAGAACCCACCTTCTTCTGCTTTACGTTTCTCAATATCGCTATGGTAAGGCTGTGGCTCTCCAAGGTCTACATCCCGATAGAACCCAGCTACCTGTAGCTTTTTAAGTTCATTCTTAGTGCGCCGCATCACATGAGTTACACGCTCGGCGGTTTCAATATGACTAGCGCCATACGGGATAATTACATCTTCTGCGGGTATATAAATAGCTACTTGACGCCCTAGATTAGGATCAAAGTAGACTTTCTTGAACGCAGAACCAGCAAGCCCAAGACTGTAAAGTAGCCGCTCGTGTTCTGGGCGGTACTCAACCATATTCTCTGTTAATTCATAGTTCATGTCAGCTTTGACACGGAGCGCAGCTTCTTCTTTTTCTTTAGTTTCCTGCCCAATGATTTTTGTCTTTACAGGCCCGGACGCAGGAAAAGTCTCACTCATTGTCTCTGCTTGGAACCGGATAGCAGCCTCTGCGAGTACTGTAGAATATACGCCACATGCACCTTCCCATGGCTCCGTGCGCTCTTCATATTTGAAGCCAAGCACATCTAGACCCTTGACAAACGTGTCTGCCCAGTCTTTCCGGCTTTCGATATCTGCATCAATTAACCCAAGAAGGTCTTCTGCTAAACCTGCGAGCTGCCCATCATCAAGCGCTTCAGCTAGGTTCCCATCAAACGGTAGAAGGTCTGAGTCGTCAGCATCAGGAATAATCGTTATTTCCATACTGCCGTCATCAAGCATAACCATATCAGGATTGACAATTTCAATCTCTAATTCCGCTTCGGGCTTATCTCCTTCAAGCATTTCATCCATGCCCTCTGGCGCTGCGTATAAACCTTTTTCTACTGCCATGTTCTTACCTCTTAATAAAACCCGCTACGGCGCTGCTTAAAGTATCGTTGTTCTTCTGGCTCATCACTAGGTAGTGTAATGAAACCCCCCTGTCTAAAACGCATAAGCGCCATTACGGTAGAGTCTACCAAGTCATCGTGACTCATAAAAGGGAACCCTGCAATCTCTTCTACAACTTCTTCTGCCCAACGAGTCTGCGGAACCCATACCATACCTGATGCTACAATGTCTGCCACAGAATTAAGACGGGCTAACTTATCTCCCGACCCTCTATGTGGGGTATACTCCTGAACAGGCAAACCCATACGCCGCATTTCTTGGTATAGGGCTGTACCCGCGCTCTTCTTCTCAACAATAAATGCGTCTGGTTCCCAATCCGCATACTCTTCCATAGCAAGATTTTTAAGTTCTGGGAACTCTAAACGTTGTTTTATGCTGTTTAATAGTATTATGTGGTACGCGCTCTCCTGCTCATTCATAAACACTCCCCACGTTGTAAGCGCCGTATAGTCAGCACGATTGTGGGTTTCCGCAGCTGCGTCTAAAGACATTATAACATATTCGCAGACGGGTGGAGTCTCCTTAGTCCATTCCCGCCACCACTCTCTTTTAATCAGCGCGGCTTCTTCAGCCGTCGGTTGCTGCTGATATTGAGCGTTCCACTGAAACGCAGGCATAGACGCTTTCGTACGAAGCAAGGCTTCCAAGTCAAAAAACTCAGGCCATAGCGGTTTTTGTACTACCTTTTTGGTTTTCTTGTCTGTGGTATCTAATATGGCAGGAAATTCAACAACTTCATACTGATCGCTGCGTTCGTTCTGCCCCATGTCTCTAACGACACGCCCAGTAAGGTCGTCCATATGCCACCGTGTCTGGATAATAGCTACTTTGCCCGCAGGCATTAGTCGTGTACGCGCTCCGAATGTGAACCATTCATATGCTTTGTCAAAGACCTCAAAGTTTCCGTTAATGACATCTTGTTCGGAATGGGGATCGTCAACGAGCAAGAGGTGAGCACCGCGACCAGCAAGGGCAGAACCAATACCACACGCATAATATTCTCCTCCCACACTTGTGTTCCATCTACCAGCAGATTTTGAATCTTGAGCCAAAGCTACAGTAGGGAAAATCTCTCTATATTCCTCCGTGTTTATAAGATTACGCACTTTTCTACCAAAATCTACTGCAAGATCGGTAGTATGTGACACCATCATGACTTTTTTGTCAGGATTACGCCCTAAAAACCACGCTGGGAACATAATAGACACAAGCTGAGACTTGCCGTGACGTGGTGGGATGTTAACACATATACGATCTTTCTCCCCGCGCTCAATAGCCATGAGCATATCTGCTAACATCCTATGGTGCTTACCAACTATATAGTCCGGTTGCATATGTTTGCAAAAAGCTATAAGATCGTCATATGCCTTCTTATTCGCATTTCTGGTGGCTAGTTCGCCCACCATCCGGTCAATCTCCGCGACCTCGTCCGGCGAAAAAGCGTCGAGGTTGGCGAGCATTTGTTCGATTTCTGCTTCGCTAAAGTCCAGCGCGGCTTCAGTCATCGTTTTTTATACCCAATTCAGCGTCTACATCTAGCGCTTCGCCGTCTATTACTATTGCATCTTGTATATCATCGTCTGGATTTGCCAGTTTCATCAGCTTTGCACGTAGTTTTTCCTTCAAATCATCCGTAGATTGGTGCGTAATCGTCACTTCAGACTTCTCCGAGAACAATCCAACGTCAGAAATCTTACCAAGTAGCTCTAATGCACGCACTCGAACCCTCGGATCGGGGTTGTCGGTCTCTAAAATTAGCTTATTAGTGACCAAATGACGTATTTGCAGTGAACTTTCAACCACAGCTTGCCCAAATTCAGTCAAAATACCCCCAGTAAGCACCAATGATGCAGGGGTAAGGGTAGCTGCACGCTTGTTTGTCACCTTCTTAGAGGTCTTTTCGGGGTCTGTAGCGTAGGATGTAGCTAATGCAGCGGCAATATCTTGGTCTTCTTTGGTAGGTTCTACCTCTAAACCGTGCTCTTTAAGCTCCTGTATGGTAGCGCAAGCTGCTTCTGCCCGTGCACGCAAGTCTATATACGGCACATCTGGGGTAAATGGCACACCAATTTCAGGTTCTATAACTATCGTCATAACTTTTTACGCAGGTTGTTAACCGTAGTTGGGTGAGGGGGGCTAGTTGGATGATAGCAAAAGACGCCGGATTCCCCCCACCCGTATCAATCTATACACAATAATTTATTTCTACGCAAGGAGGTTGGGACTCCTACCGGGGGGTGTTCCATATATAGAGGGGGTGGGGGGTCTGATCTGGGAAAATAACGACTTAGTGAGATTCATCCCAATGTAAAATTCTATGGCAGTTAGCACATAACGGGATGCACCGTTCCTCTATCTCTTTGTATGCAGCTTTCCATCTGCCTGCAGTGACCAGCTCATTCACTCGTTGGTTATCTGGATGTTTTTCTTTGTGGTGGAAATCTATGACCGCTGGGTGCTGCATACCACACTTACTGCACGATACTGTGGCTTTGTATTCTAGCCAGATAGCTTTGTGCCTACGTCTATTCCTATTAACATCAGCTTGATGTTTCTCCTTATTACGCTGGTACCAACTTCGCGCGTACTCACGTTGACGCACCCGATACTCTTCTGTGTCCTTATATCTCATCGCAGCATACTAAACAGCAGAATGGACTTAGGGCAAGGCAAACTCAGAAACTTTGTGATTATTCGTACAGATTAGTAATACTAGA
>Ga0099847_1000681_pt1 | contig 11520 bp, 13 predicted proteins | sample CB_VirMetaG_2_FD_78178 | JGI IMG/M metagenome (GOLD analysis project Ga0099847, IMG submission 78178) | Freshwater to marine saline gradient viral communities from Chesapeake Bay - CB_1504_2 Viral MetaG | ecosystem: Environmental > Aquatic > Marine > Coastal | place: USA: Chesapeake Bay...
GATGCTTATAACCACCTTATTGATGCAATCCGTTATAGTGTAGGGTATCAACTGCAAAACCCAAACAGAGGTCAATACGCTATTCGCTAAAATCATTTTTTTTTACGTTATATAAATATGAAAGTAGATATAGAAATCCCTGAATCACTTAACGAGATAACCTTAGACCAATATCAGAGATATCTAAAGATACAAGATAACAACGAGGACGAGAAGTTTTTAGCTGTTAAGATGATTGAGATATTTTGTGGGATTCGTGGGGATCACGTCCTGCTTATGAGGGCTACTGATATTAACAGCATAGTGCAGATATTAACTGAGATGCTAAACGATACACCTAAGCTGCAAACCATGTTCAAGATGAAAGGTACGCAGTATGGGTTTATACCTAAGTTAGACGATATGAGCTTTGGCGAATACATAGACTTAGATACGTTTATAGGCGATTGGGATAATATGCACAGAGCGATGAATGTTCTATACAGACCTATTGTGAATCAGTATGGCGATAAGTACAACGTAGAGGATTATAGCGTAGATAACGCAGAGAAGATGAAAGATATGCCTATGAGTGCAGTCTTAGGTTCTATTGTTTTTTTTTACAATTTAGGGATGGACTTATCGAAAGCTATGCTGAACTATTTGGGGAACGAGGAAATGAACTTAGCCCTACATCTAATTTCGGACGAAAATGGGGGTGGTATCAATCACTTTACGCACTCGCTCAGGGGGATATTGGACGATTTGAAGATATCACTAAATTAAATGCTCATCAATGTTTATACGCCCTAAGTTTTATGAAAGACAAAGCAGAGTTAGAAGCAAGACAAATAAAAAGTAAATTCAATGGCTAATCAAGGTGCAAGAGGGTTTTATCAAATAACCAACACAATTAAAGACCAACTACTCGCTGATGATAACATCAATACAGTTACCACAGGCGATATAACAGATATTGACCTAAACAAGCAAACCATCTTCCCATTAGCGCACATTGTAATTAATAATGTAACATTGGAAGAGCAGGTACTTAGGTTTAGTATGAGTATCCTTACAATGGACGTAGTAGACCAAAGCAAAGATGCAGTAGTAGATGTGTTTAGGGATAACGATAACGAGCAAGACGTACTTAACACACAACTTGCTGTTATTAACAAAGTAATACAGGTGCTTAGAATAGGCACGTTATACACATCAAAGTATCAATTAGATGGCGATCCAAGTTGTGAGCCGTTTTATGATAGATTTGAGAACTCTGTTGCAGGATGGGCTACAACCTTTGATGTGCTTATAGAAAACGATATTAACGTATGCAGCTAAAAGAAACACAAGCAGCTTTAAATGCCTTTGCTAAGTATGTAATACAACAGGCACGAACAAACCTTACAAAAGGTGGGCAGTATGGTACTAAAAACGTATCTAAAGAGCTGTACGATTCACTTACATACTTGACAAAAGAAGTAAGTACAGGTTTTAGACTTTACTTTGAGATGGAAGATTATGGTATGTTTCAGGATCGTGGTGTTAGGGGTGTTAAAGGTGGGGAATCCCTTAGCAACTTTAGTTACAAAAAATCGTCAAATCTTGTGGGCTTAGAAAGTGCCACAGGTACGTTTGGCAAATGGGCAGCAGTTAAAAGGTTACAGCTAAGAGATAAAAAAGGTAGATTTTTAAGCTACAAGCAAACAGGGTTTGCACTTGCTACGATTGTAAAGAATTATGGGGTAAAGCCATCAATGTTTTTTACTAAGCCCTTTGAAGCTGCATTTAAAAACCTACCTAAAGAATTAGGCAAATCTTTTGAGATAGACTTAACAAACAGAATAGATAATGGCAACAAAAATTAACGTAAGAAGCCCCTTTTACATTAAACCGAGTAATAGCAGTTTAGCGAGTGCTACAATGCAGCTATACATCTACACAGGTGTACTAACAACAGACAAACCTGCATCAGCGCAATACACCATAACTAAAAACGAAATAGACAGTAATAACTATGTAGTGTTTGAGATTAGCGAACTTGTAAGGGATTATCTTGATATAGAGTTTGATGGCGAGTACGATAGCCAAACAGTATGGGTAGAATCTGATATAACTATGTACGATGCTGTTGATGGTGGGGGTTCAAGCGTAGGCACGAGCAATACAGACTATATAGCGTTTGATGGTTATGGTTATTTTCACGAGGGTACAAATCCTCAGCTATCAAGAGGGTTGTTATTATCAAACAATACTATATTTAGACTAAACGATAGCAACGTAAGAATCCCTGTATTTACAGAGGACACCAATAGCGTAGCATTTTACTATCAAGGTACAGAGAAACGAAGCATAACAATTAGCAGCTCTACAAACACAAACGCTCAAATAGACTATGTTACAGTTAGTGGCTCTGATAATACTGACACCTATGAAGAAAGAGTAGTAGCTGATGGTGGTACACTTGAATCTTCTAAGTGTTTAACAGACTTCCTTAACCAAATAGATATAGGGCTTGTTGATGAGGTGTGGGTAGCTACCGATACAGGAACAGAAATAGTCAAGATATTCAGCACAGAGGAATGTAAATACGAACCCTACAAAGTTACATTCGTTAATAAGTATGGTGCTTTGCAAGACTTGTGGTTTTTTAAGAAGTCAGTAGAGTCCACAAACGTAACATCTGAGCAGTTTAAGGCATCTATATTCGACCAATCTACCCTAAGCTACAAAACACACAAACATCAACAACAATCATTCTTAGCACAAGGTAAAGATAGAATCACAATGAATACAGGATACGTCAATGACGACCATAACTCTGTATTAGAGGAACTATTATTGAGTGAGCAGGTATGGTACACAGAGATAACGGAAACAGAAGAGAAAGTAATACCTGTTATCCCATTAACAAAGTCAATCACATACAAGACAAGTGTAAATGATAAACTTGCAAACTACACAGTAGATTTTGAACACGCTTTTGATAAAATAAATAACATTAGATAGTGCAGAGCATACAGCTATATATCGAGGGGCAAAGAGTAGATATGTTTAAGGATGAAAGCGTATCTATAACTCAGTCTATTAAAAACGTAAAGGATATTGATAAGATATTTACAGAGTTTACAAAGACGTTCACGCTTCCTGCTTCTAAAACCAACAACAAGATATTCAAACACTATTATAATTTTGATATTGTAGGTGGCTTTGACGCGAGAACTCGTAAGAGTGCAACTATTGAATTAAACTATTTACCATTTAAAAAAGGTAAGGTAAAGTTAGAGGGTGTTGACTTACAGAATCGCAAACCTAAAGCATATCGCATTACTTTTTTTGGTAACACAGTAGAGCTTAAAGACATTTTAGGGGAAAGTAAATTATCTGATTTAGACCTTAGTGCATACACACAAACTTATAGTGGTGGTAATGTTACAGCATATTTAAGATTAGCGCCTACGTCAGCAAGACACATGATAGTGCCTTTAATTACACACACTCAAAGATTGTTCTATGAAGATGGCGCACATGGTTTAGGTACAGGTAATTTATGGTACGAATCAGGAAGTGGTACATCACACCATCATGGTGTAGTTTGGAATCAGTTAAAATTTGCTTTAAGAGTAAATAAAATTATAGAAGCCATTGAAGATGACTTTGATGGCATAGAGTTTAGCTCTGATTTCTTTAAAAACACGTCTTTAGATGTAATGAATGACTTGTTTATGTGGTTGCATAAAAAATCAGGATATGTAGAGCCATTACAAGATTTAGGCATATCTACTTTGGTAGATGGATGGACGCCTGATATATCCAACTTACCTGAGGTTGCAATAGGAACTTCTAACTTATCTATGCAAGTTCCCCCTGAGGATTTAACAAATTTTCAATTAGAATTAAGCACCTCAGCATCAGGATATAGCGTTACTATTAATCGAGGTAGCACAACAGTTTATCAGGCATCTAATCTATCAGGTAACCAAACAATTACAGCAGGTACAGATTTTACTTATCAAACAGGAAGCTACACAGTTACAATAGGCGCATCAACAGCTATTACCTTTACTAACATAAATTGGGATATAGATTATAACTCTACATCTTTAAATTTAGGTACAGGCAGCTTTACAACAAATTCGACATCAACTTTTAGTTTTAATGCTTCTGAACAAATCCCTGAGATGAAAATAATAGATTTTTTATCAGGGTTGTTTAAGATGTTTAATCTTGTGGCGCAGGTTGAAGATGATGGTACAATATATGTAGACACTTTAGATAACTTCTTTGCAAATAAAAAGTCAGTAAGCACAGCATACGATATAAGCGAGTTTGTAGATGTAAACAGTAGTCAGGTTAATGTAGGTTTGCCCTATAAGGAAATATCACTAAGATACGAGGACACTAAAACATTCTTAGCAAACAGATACGACCAATTAGTAGGTAAAGATTGGGGTGAAGCAAAATATAATGCAGGGGAACAGTTAGATGGTAGTTTATATAAAGTAGAGCTACCATTTTCTCACGTTCAATATGAAAGACTTAACGATGCAGGTTCAGGGGCGCAAAAAGATATACAATGGGGTTATTTTGTAGATGAAAGCCAAAATGCATATCATGGAAAACCTTTATTGTTTTATCCTGTTAATATAGATACAGGTGGTATTAGTGTTTGCGATTCTGTTGATGCTGATAATGTACCTACAACCCACACACAAGAAACAGATGTAAACCTGCCTTTTAATAGTGTAAGCAATTCAAGTAGTACAAGCACAGCTAATATAAACTTTCATAACGAGGTTAGTGAATGGACAGGCGATACGAGTTTTACAGGTACACTCTTTGAAAATTATTATAAGAATTATTTAGTTGATTTATTTAACAATAAAAGAAGACTTACAAAAGTAAAGGCGTATCTACCCCTTAGAATCCTTTTAAACTTTACACTTGCTGACAGGTTTGATATCAATGGCAAAAGGTATAAAATCAACAGCATAGAAACGAACTTAGCAACAGGCGAATCAAACATAGAACTATTAAACGAATTATGATACAGAATATCTTAGAGTTACTACCCTATGTAAAAGATGGCTCGGAAAATATCCGAATAGCTAAAGGACAGAATTACCTGCCTAAGAATTTAAAACAAGCGTTTACTCAAATCAAAAAAGAAGCACAATGGCGAAAATAATTACCATAGAGTTAGAAGCTAAAACTAAAGATGCTCAGAAGCAGCTTGAACTTGTTACTAAAGAAATACAAGAGCAAAAAGAAATAACCATTGATTTTCAGAAAGAGCTTGTTAAATTAGAGCAGCAACTTAAATCTACACCTAAAGGTGCAATACAACAACAAAAGGCACTCAAAACTGAAATAGGTAATTTAAAAGATGCTATTAAAGATCAAAATGTATCTCTTAAAGAACTTAACTTAGAAAGACAAAATGCAGTAGGGGTAAATAGAGAATTAAACAAAAAGCTAAAAGAAGCTAAAGACCAACAAAAAGGGCTTGGTAAGTTTACTGCCATGTTAGACAAGCAGACAGGTGGTGTTATAGGTAAGTTTACAGGGTTCACGAGTGCGTTATCTGCTGCTACTAAAGGTATGAAACTATTTAGAGCAGCCCTTATATCCACAGGTATTGGTGCTTTGGTAGTTGCTGTTGGTTCTTTGATTGCTGCATTTAAGAACTCAGAAGAGGGGCAAAACAGGTTTGCTAAGGTAATGACTCAGATAGGTGTTGTTGTTGGAAACACAAAGGATATACTCGAAAACTTTGGTAAAGCAATTATATCTGTGTTCACAGGTAATTTTAAAGCAGCAAGAGAAGCGCTCAAAGAAGCTACTGATGGTGTTAAAAACTTTAGAGAGGAAACACAAAAAGAAATTAAACTTGCAGGGGAACTTGCTGATAAACGAGCTAAAGCTGATATTTTACAAAGAGAACTTATTACTAAACGTGCAGAAGCAGACAGAAAGCGTAATGAAGCATTAGAGAAAGCAGCAAACAGAGAAGATTATACTGCTCAACAAAGAATAGCATTTTTAAGAGAAGCTGCTGCCATTGACCAAGAGATAACCGACCAAGAGTTAGCTGCTGCTAAACTTAGGTTAGAAGCTATGGAACAAGAGAAAAAATTTAGCGAAAGCACTAAAGAAGATTTAGATAAAGAACAGAAACTAAGAGCTGAGGTCATAAACTTAGAAAGCAGAAGATTAAAAAGGGCGAGAAGTTTAACACAGCAAATATCTCAATTTAGAAGAGAAGCACAAGCTGAGGAAGAGAAAGAGCAAAGGGAAAAGGATAAGCAAAAAGAACAAGCAGATAAAGAAGAGTTAAGAAAAGAAAAGGAACTTGCTGACTTAAAGAAACAAATTAGAGATGCCTTAGCTGTTACAGAAGACCAACAGCGAGAGCTTGAACTCATAAAAGTAGGCGAACACTATGACGCTCTTATTGAAAAGGCAAAGCAAAACAACTTAGATACTATTGAATTAGAACGCCAAAAAGAATCTGCTATTGCTGCAACACAACAAGAGTTTAATGCTAAAGATGAAGATGCAAGGAAAAAGAAAGCAGATGAAGATAAAAAAGCAAAAGATACTGAACAAAAGTTAAACGAGGATGTAGAAAGAGCTAAACTACAAGTAGCAGGACAAACCTTTGGGGCTATTGCACAATTAGCAGGAGAAGGTTCTAAGGTAGGTAAGGCAGCAGCCATAGCACAAGCTACCATAAGCTCAATTGAGGGTACACAAAACGCATTTACCACAGCAGCTAAAAGTCCTATTACTACTGTTTTCCCTGCGTATCCATTTATTCAGGCAGGGGTAGCAGCAGCAGCAGGTCTTGCAAACATTAAAGCAATAAAAAGCACTAAAGTAGGTACTACAACAGCACCAACTACACCAACAGCCACAGGTGGTGGTAGAGCAGCAACACCATCAATACCCCCTGCATTTAACATAGTAGGTGCATCAGGTACGAACCAATTAGCAGAAGCGATAGGTGGACAAGCACAGCAACCTGTCAAAGCGTTTGTAGTTTCAAACGATGTAAGCACAGCACAGGAATTAGATCGAAACATCGTAGAGGGTGCATCGATAGGATAAAATACAAAAACCAAACTAAATACGTTATATAAATATGCGAATCGTAGAACTAATCTTAGATGACCAAGAGATAACAGGGATAGAAGCGATATCTGTCGTAGAAAACCCTGCCATTGAAGAGGATTTTATTGCACTTAAAAACGAAGAGATAAAACTCGCAGAAGTATCAGGCGAGAAACGTATCCTACTCGGTGCATTACTTATCCCAAACAAACCTATATACAGACGTAAGGGCGATGATGAGTACTATATCTACTTTTCAAAAGATACAGTAGAGAAAGCATCGCAACTATACTTACAGAATGGCAATCAAAATAAAGCCACATTAGAACATCAACATAGCATTAACGGATTAACACTTGTAGAGAGTTGGATAGTAGAGGACGAGAAACACGACAAAAGCAGAATGTACGGACTAAATGTACCTGTGGGAACTTGGATGGGGGCTGTAAAAGTCAACAACGAAGAGATATGGGAATCGTATGTTCGCACAAAAAAAATTAAGGGCTTCTCGATAGAGGGGTACTTTGCTGACAAGATGGAACGCCCTAAAGAACCTATCAATGACTTTGATGAGGATGAAGCTAAGGATATGCTTAAATACATCCGTAGGATCGTTAAGAAAGATGGTAGATACAAAGATGGTAAAAAAGAAGAGTTAGAATCATACTCTGATTATCCAAGTGGTGTAAAGAATAACGCTAAGCGTGGTATTGAGCTTAACAAGAAAGTAAACAATAAATGTGCTACTGATGTAGGTAAGATACGAGCGCAGCAATTAGCACAGGGCAAACCCATCTCTAAAGAAACTATCAAACGTATGTACTCATATCTAAGTAGAGCAGAAGAGTACTACGATGAAAGCGACACTAAAGCGTGTGGTACTATCTCATATCTTCTTTGGGGTGGTAAAGCAGGTAAGCGATGGGCTGAAAGCAAATTAAAGGAATTAGGCGAATTAGATTTAGCTTCTCAGGTTATAAATGACGAGATGGCGATCATAGATGATAGACTTGCGTTTGCTACAAAAGAATTAGCAATAGCAGCAGCAAAAGATATAGGTTGTGAGAGTTACCACGAACACGAATACGAGGGTAAGGTATGGTATATGCCTTGCGAACAGCACAATTTTAAAAAACCATGTGCAAAGGGCTTTGTACAATATGGTATGAAAAACAAAAAAGGAAAATTAGTACCTAATTGCATACCGATAGATGGCTAAACGTATAGACTACATAAAAGTATTAAAGCCAAAGGTACGTAGAAAGGGTGTACACGCTAAAACCAAAATGAGTAGCATTAAAGGTTCAAAGCTATATAAGAAAAAATACAGAGGCCAAGGAAAATGATTAAACGACTCAAACGATTTATCACACCATCGAGAACAAGCCCTAAGGGTTCAAGACGTGCCTGTTTATGCGAGGATAACACATACTCTATTAAGTGTTGTGATGGCTCATTAAGAGCGCAAGGTATTGGGAAAGTTTAACCCAAAATACAAATTAATTTTTAAATACGTTATTATATTATGAAAGCGACAGAAATTCTAAGTAAAATCAAAACCTATCTTGGGGAAGATACTGCTGATATTGTAGAAAATATCGAGCAATCCCAAGTAGTAGAGTTAGCACAAGCGAAACTCGAAAATGGAACTGTCCTTGAAGCAGAAGCGTTTGAATCAGGCAAAGAAATCTTTATCCTTACAGACGATGAGAAAGTGGCTGTTCCTGTTGGCGAATACCAAATGGAAGATGGTCAAATCCTTGTCGTTGAGGAAGAGGGTTTGATTGCTGAAATCAAAGAAGCAGAAGCCAAAGAGGAAGAGGAAGTAGAAGCATCTGAGGAAGTATCTGAGGAAACTGAACTTGAAGAGGTGGAAGCTGAGTATGCTACTAAAGAAGAGTTAGCAGAAGTAAAGTCAATGCTTGAGGAAATCAAAGCAATGATTGAAAAGAAAGAGGAAATGAGCGAAGTGGAAGAGCAAGTGAAAGAGGAACTATCTGAAACACCTGCCACAGAAGCAATCACTCATAACCCTGAACCCAAACAAAAAGTAAGTCTTAAGTATGCGCAAAACAGAAAGCAAAGTACTTTTGATAAAGTAATGTCTAAAATTGTTAACAATTAAATTTATATAAAATGCCAAATCCAACTATTACAGGAAGTACTTACGCAGGGGAATTTGCAGGGAAATATCTCGGTGCTGCCCTTCTAAGTGCTGATACACTTGACAAAGGTGCTATCACTATCTTACCAAACATTAAGTACAAAGCTGCTATGAAAGTCGGTGCGTTCTCAAATCTTGTACGCTCTGCTGATTGCGACTTTGACTCATCTACATCAGGTCTTACTCTAACCGAGAAAGTACTTACACCAACTGAGTTGCAAGTTAACTTACAAATCTGTAAAAAAGAGCTTCATGCCGATTGGGAAGCTGCTCAAATGGGATTCTCTGCTTTTGACGAGCTACCCCCATTGTTCTCTGATTACGTTATCGCATGTGTAGCTGCTGAGGTTGCTAAAGCAACTGAGGTATCTATTTGGCAAGGTAGTGCAGGGGAAGGAAACTTTGATGGTTTTGAAACTCTACTTGCTGCTGATACAGATGTAGTAGACGTTGTTGCAGGTACAGTTACTACTGCAAACGTAATCGCTGAGCTTCAAAAAATCGTTGATGCTATCCCAAGTGGTGTATATGGAAAAGAAGATTTAACTATCTATATTTCTCAAAACATCGCTAAGGCGTATGTAGGCGCACAAGCTGCTTTAGGTTACAGAGATTTGTATCACGTAGGTCAAACTGAGATGAACTTTCAAGGGATTCCTTTGTTTGCAACAGGTGGTCTTGCTGATAACACAGCAGTAGCTGCTCAGAAGTCCAACCTATTCTTTGGCTGCGGCTTGTTAAATGATAGAAATGAGGTTCGTGTAATCGACACCGCCGAATTTTTAGGCGATGACAATGTTCGTGTAGTTATGCGCTATACAGCAGGTGTGCAGCATGGTATTGGTTCTGATATCGTTCTCTACGCATAATCAATAATTCTCTAACTTAAAAGGGGTGGGTAAGCCGAGTGCCTACCTACCCTTTTTTATTAAAATTAAAAAATATGCCTTGTTCAGTATCAAACGGAAGAGCGTTACCATGTAAAAGTGGTGTAGGTGGGCTAAAGAACATTTACTTTGCCCCTTATACAAGTACTACTGCTGACTTAACTGACAGCTCAGGTACAATCACTTTAGATGACAGCGTATCTTTCTACAAATATGAAATCAAGGGTAATTCATCATTAGAAACTGCTATTAACTCGTCAAGAGAAAATGGCACTACTTTTTATGAGTCAACCCTTAATGTTACATTTACATTTTTAGATGTAGCAACTCAAGAGCAGATTAAGCTCTTAGCACATGGTCGCCCACAAATCGTTATCGAAGATTATAATGGTAACGGATTTTTGGTAGGTAAAGATCATGGTTCAGAAGTTACAGGGGGTACAGTTGTTACAGGTGCAGCTATGGGGGATTTGAGTGGATTTACACTTACCCTTACTGCTCAAGAAACAGCACCGCCATTTTTTGTAGCAACACTACCGACTGACGATTCATCATCGCCAATTAACCCAACACCATAATTTTTTTGTATCTTAGCAAAGAGTTTATTTATTTTGGTTTAGTTATAATTAGGGGGTTTAAAAGCCCCCTTTTTTATTACACAAAATTTAGAATATATACGTTATATAGGTATGCACGTATTAACTACATCGACAGATTCGCAAAGTATTGATGTAATACCACGCAGAAGCGTATCAGGTGTAATATCTTTGTTTGTAAGAAACGAATCCACAAATGTAATTACTCAATATACATCAGACAGATATTGGGATACATACGAAGCTACGTTCAGTAGCTCAGAGATAGAGTGGCAGGGTAGCACATTAACCTTTTCAGAGGGGCAAACATATCTTACCATCAATAACGTGTATGACCTTACAGAAGATACACATTATTCTTTTGTTATTCAAGATGCGATAGGTAAGCTATTTAAGGGTATGATGTTCTGTACAGATCAAACGATAGACCAAAGTACGAACTCATACTATCATATAAACAAAAACCAATATGTAACACACTCTGCTGATAACGAGTTTATAGTATTATGATAAAACTAACTACATCAACGGATGCTCAAACCATAAAGGTTATACCACGTGCTTATGCAACGAATGTAAGTATGGTATTTAGAGATGACTCAACAAACACATCTGTTACATATACATCATCTGCTACGACTGACAAAAACCACTTGGTTATTAACGAATCATTATCGCTTACTGAGGGTAGGTTTTATGATTTAACAATAAAGGAAGGTACAGACGTTATATATAAAGACAAAGTATTTTGCACAGACCAAACAGTCGACCAAGATACGAA
>Ga0099847_1000684_pt1 | contig 11502 bp, 29 predicted proteins | sample CB_VirMetaG_2_FD_78178 | JGI IMG/M metagenome (GOLD analysis project Ga0099847, IMG submission 78178) | Freshwater to marine saline gradient viral communities from Chesapeake Bay - CB_1504_2 Viral MetaG | ecosystem: Environmental > Aquatic > Marine > Coastal | place: USA: Chesapeake Bay...
ATCTGGCCAACCATTGATGACTCGGAAAACGAATTCATCGTCAGCGCTCAACATTGCACCAGCGGAATCATCACAAATCATGATCTCTTGCTTGCACATGTTTGTTACATGAATCAGACAGTCACGCCATCCAGCGCGATAAGCCTCATTCGGTGACGTCTCAGCGGTTACTGGTGACCGAGTCCCATACCCGGCCATACCGTCAATCCAATATGGCGCGGCCACTAGAAGGGTGCCGTCATGTTGGCGAGGGCGGCGACGACTGTCTCCGGCAGGCCGGACGCGGTGGCGACTTCCTGCGTGCTCATGCCTGCGGCGAGGAGCTGCTTCGCCGTCTCCACCGGGTTAGCGGCCCCAGGTGCTGCTGGTGTGGCGGCCGGCTCGGCATCGAGGGCGGCTGCGACTCCGGTCGGCCCGGCCGTGAGCGTGTACTCGAACACGCGGGGTGCTTTCGCGTTTCCGATGCCGGACACGTGCGTGGCGGTGAACCTTTGACCGGGCTGCGGCTCTGGGACGCCGGCGGCCTTGCATGCCGCGACGAGGGCCTTCTTCTGCCCGGACCAGAGGTTGATGGAGATCATGCGGGTGCCGTCGTCGTCCTGCTGCGCCTGGTCCCGGTAGTCGGTGGCGAGGGTGACGACGACCTGCATCTTCGGGGTGCCGTCGTCCCACGTGTCGAGGTCGGTCGACTCGTACTTGCGGGACTGCCTCATGGTGACGTCGGTGATGATGCCGGTGTAGGTGGTGCCGGGGTGCTCCCACTTTAAATAGGTGCCGCCGCTTGCGAGTGCGTCTGCGATTGCGCTCATTGTCATGCTCCGATCAGTTGTGTGAGTGTTGGTTGTTCCTGCTTGTCTGTGAAGTTTCCCGCGCAGGATCGGGAATCGTTGGAGCCGTTCTGCTGAAAGTATGGGCAGAATCGGCAGTATGCGGGTGCGGTGTCGAGCATTGGTATCGCGAGGTTCGCCCCCAGTCCCGTGATGGCGTTGGATATGCCCCGTACTCGTTCGAGGGCGCTTGCCGCCCGCTTGGGGTCGTATGGTGTGTGCCAGACGTGACGGTCGGTGAATTCTGCGTCGCGGGTGAGGAAGATGACGCCGACGGTCCTAACGTCGAACCCTTGCGCCGCCCAGCCTGCCCCGTACAGCTGCGCCTGTACTTCGTACTGGTCGCCGACTCCGTGAGGCCGGTAGACCTCGCGGATCTTGTTGCGGGTGGTGGTCTTCCAGTCCCACACGGTTCCGGTCGCGGCGTCGAACAGGTCGCATGATCCTTCGACGTCGACGCCGTTGATGCTCATGCCGGGCTTGACCCGTTCCTCGACGTGCCACCGGGTCGCGGTGAAGTCGTCCGCTTCGAGGTTGCGGAGTTCGTCCTTGCCGATGATGTCGGCGAGGATCTCGTGCACGGCGGTCCCGACGAATGCTTTCCAGTTGACTGACCCTAGGCCGTTAACTGGTGGGGTGCCGGCGAGCTTGTATCCGATGCGGCGGTCGCAGGGGTTGCCGATCTCCGACGGCCCGATCGACGTCTGCAGCGTTCGGGGCTGCTGGGCGATCGCTTCCTCGATGATGCCGAACAGCTCGGTGGCGAGGATGTCGGGGTTGATGTCGCAAGTGGCGTGCAGCCGGCTGGCCCCGATGGTGGTCATGGGGAGCTGGCACGCCCGGCAGAGGATCTTCGCGGTCATGATTTGTCCCACACAAGTCCGTGACCCCATGATGATCGCTTCAACGAATTGGAACGCGCTACTTGGTCGTAAACGCTCTTCCTGATCCGTTGTGTCCGACTCGGATAGATCTCATCGAATCTTGATTGCAGGTCTACCTGACGAATCGGGTGTCCGCCTTCCGTGATCCATTCATGGATCTGCGCGGCGACCCATTGCACGAGGCAATTTCGGCACAGATTGAGAATGCGTCCTTGATGAGTTTCCGTGCCGCATTCTGAGCACGCGACGTTATTGCCTCTCATAGGACGATCACTGACGGCTTGTTCTCGGTGCAGCAGAGGTCGTAGAGCGCGGGGGCGAGGATCGTCTTGGCCCGCTGCGGATCGACCTGGAGGGTGGTGATCTGGGCGAGGACTTCCTTCGGCAAGTTCTCGGCAGCCAGTCCCGCATCGAACCTGCGTGCACCGGCCCTGACGGTGATGATCTCCTCCCCGTCGGGCGTGACACCGCGCTCCCCGATGGCGAGGTGCTTCTCGATGATGCGCTTGCACTCGGCCTCACGGGTGGCGAGGTCCTTCTTCTCTTGCGCGATGACGCGCAGCTGGACCGCTGCGTCCAGGTACTCGCCGTTCAGTTGCACGTGCTCACTCATTATCACTCCCGGTTGTCATTTCGCTGAATAGGTCATCTTCCATTACGAGCACCTCGTCGACGAGGGCCATGTTGCGAACCGCCTGCACGTAATACGACGGCTTGAGTTCTATCCCGATTCCGATCCTGCCTAGCCTGACTGACTCGAACACTTCAGAGCCGACCCCGAGGAACGGGGTGAGGACACGTTCACCGGGTGACGTCCGCAGTTGCACGTACCGCGCGATGACGTCGAGCTGGAGCGGGTGAACGTGCTTCTCGTCGTCTGGATCTCGCGAGTCCCGGAACGGCAGGACGTGTCCCGGCCTGATGTCATCCCACACCGAACTCGCGTAGCGTCTCCAGATCCAGTGACTGTACCTGTTCTCTGTCTGCTTCCCGGTCCAGTTGCGGAACTTGTGGAGGTCGCCGGGTACTTCCTCGCTGCCCGCGTAGTAGTCCAGTCCAGTCGGGTGGACTGCCGGCTGCGTCGTCTCGCCGTGCTTGCGGAAGATGAGTAGTTCGTCGGCGGATGCGACTCCTCCCATTGCCCCGTCTTCGACGATGGTGCGGTGCGAGAGGTTGTGCTGCATTGTTCGGTTCCGTACGGCGAGGGGTTCCTTCCATATCGCATGACGGCCGATCCAGTCCCAGCCGTTGGCCTCGTGTAGTCGTATGACGTCGCCAGGGAAGTCGAATAGGGAGTCGGTCCCGGAGTTCGACGATGGCACTGGCGCGACGTGTACGCCTGTCGTGCGTCCGGGGAGGGTGAGCCGGTGGAGTTCCTTCACGAACATCCCGTAGTGCTCCCGGAACTCGGCGTAGTCGCGCGCGTTGGACACGTCCCGGTCGTTGCTGGAGTAGATGTACAGTCCCGCGAACGGAGGGGAGTAGATGGAGCCGTGAATCGACGAGTCCGGCATCGCTGCCATCACGTCAAGGGCGTCCGCGTTGTATATCGCGAACCTGTCGGTTATCTGTTGGTCTAGGACGCCAGCCATGTCGGTACCTCGATTTCCTGATCGTAGTTTCGTATCTCAATGTCTCGGGCTTGGTTCATGTGGGCGACGAGCTGGCTGAACATCTCGTCGGCTTGCGTCGATTTCCTCTCAAGGTTCGCGAGGACGTTGCGCCCCCCCTCGGTCGCGATGACGTCGACGATGACGTCCTTGGTCTGTCCGAAGCGCCAGCATCGGCGGACCGCCTGGTACCACTGCTCGTAGGAGTGGCTCGGGAAGTACGTCATCCGGTGGCAGTGCTGCCAGTTCAATCCCCACGCCCCGATCTTTGGTTTGGTGACGAGTGCGCGGATCTCCCCATTGGTGAATGCGACGAGCTTCTCCTCCTTCGACTCCGGGGAGTCGGCGCCGGACACTTGCACCGCGCCGGGAATCAGTTTCGTCAACGTCGCGCTCTCGTCGTTGAGGTGGCACCATGACACGGACGTGTCGGCGTCGGCGATGGATGCCGCTGCCGCTTCGCAGCGTTCGACGAGGGTGCGCCGACTTTCCTCCCGTTCCTCCCGTAGTCCTTTCGCGGGGACGTCGAACAGTGTGCCGTCGGCCGGCCGGTTCGCCTCGACGAGTGTCTGCCGTGTCCGCAGCGATGGGAGGACATAGTTGCCGTCGTCAAACCCGAGGTCTGACGGCCTGCGTGTCGCCCTAGCCCACGTGGACACCCATTGCCAGAACGGTTGCTCCGCGTGGCCCTTGAGCCTCCATTCAACCTGATCGCCTTGCATCCCGCGTCCACGGCTCGACGTGGTGCGGAGCTTGTTGGTGAAGAATCGGCTCAGCATATCCATATGCCCTAGACCGCCGAGGGCCTCGCTGCTGGTCCCCAACTCGATCCAGTCGTTCGGGGCGGCCGTAGCGGTCCCGAGGAGCCGGTAGGGGAGCCTTCGCATGAACTCGGTAACGGCGGATCTGGTGGCCCCGTCGAAGCTCTTCAGGATGCTCGACTCGTCGCAGACGACCCCGGCGAAGTCGTTCCAGTCAAACTTAGACAGCTGCTCGTAGTTGGTGACGGTGATCGGTGCAGATACTTTGCCGTTGCGTGACATCGCGGCGTCATGCCCGAACTTGCCGGCTTCCTTGACGATCTGGAACCCGACGGCGAGGGGGGTGAGAAAGAGTACGGGCTTGCCGGTGTGCCGGGTGACCTGCTCGGACCAGGCCAGCGACATCGGTGTCTTTCCGAGTCCGCAGTCGGCGAATATCGCGGCCCGGCCTTGACGTACCGCCCACTCGACGAGTGCCCGCTGGAATGGGAAGAGATGCTCGGGCAGGTCGTTCGGCTCGAATCCTCCCGCGTTCTGTAGTTGCGCTTTACGCGCTAGGAACTGCTCGTATTCCATTCTGTTCTCCCGGTTGTCGTTTCCTGCGTGTCTCCGTAGCCGGCGGCTCGGAGAAGTTCGGTTAGCGTATCCAGTCGGATGATGACGGGCCATGACCCGATGACAGCCGGCCCCTGTCCGTCCATTCTGAGGATCGCGAACGGGAGGTCGCCTAGTGCGGCCCTGTCGGCTTGCTGCCTCATCGCGGCGAGCGGGTCGAATCCGCGCCTCGCCTTGACTTCGATGTCGATTCCTGGCATCCCGGTGACGTCGCTGCCAGCTCGGCCCGCGCCGACTGGTTCGGCGTAGGGCCAGCCGTTGACGGTGAACCAGTCGGCGACGATCCGCTGGCTGGAATAGCCCCGGTGCTTCCTTGCCTGCGTCACGTTGCGCCTTCCACTGGTAACGTTTGGGGTGTCATCCTCCCGGTTGACGCGGCCCGGCCCCGATCGAGCTCCCCCGGCTCTCGGGGTCGAGTCGTTTCCGCCCTCCGTTTCGCCCGTGCTGCCTTGAGTCGTTCGTTGTGGCAGGTGCGGCAGACCCGGGTCGCGTTCGGGCGGTTCGCCCGGATGTCGATGCGGGTGCTTGCCTGCGTCCATTCGTGGCCCCTAATGCAGTGCGTCGGCGCGGTCGGGTCTAGGGTCGCGGCCCGATCGGCGATCGGGTTCGCTGCCCGCAGTCGGTCGTATGCGACGCATTCGAGGCAGTCCAGTTCGTGCATGACTGCTTCGCACCTTGGGCATCGGGTTTCACTCATAGAGGCCAGCCGCCTGATTTGATTGCTGCGATAGCGTCACTGCGCTTTATCGTTCCGGGTGCGCTGGTCGGCCACGGGTCACGCATCGCAGCTACCCGCAGTTGTGCTTCCCTCAGCACCCGAGCCTCGCAGGCCCGCATCCGGTCGCAGATGCACTCGTCGACCATCCACGAGTTGAAGTAATCGTCGTCGCTACCGATACAGCATTCTGGGAGATGCTTAGTCATGCGATCGCCTCGCATAGTGCGACGACGTGCTCGGCGACGTCGGGGTCCGGTGGCATCGTCGCGAGGATGATGCGTGCCTGATCTGCTTCGGCCGACCCGGTTGTCCGTTGATTGGCCTTCCTGACTTCCCGACGGCTGGGGAAGGGGTCCAGTCCGTCGAGGGCGAGGGTGGCGAGGGATTCGGTGAGGATCCTGCGGATCTCCGGGATCCGTTTCGCGTGGACGGCCCGCTCGCGGTTGGTCATCCGCTGGATCTCGCCGGCGGTCGGGATGAGGATCGGCATCAGTTCTCCCGTGGTGTGTTGATAGCGGCGAGGGCAGAGGTGAGCGCGTTGTTCCGCTTCGTGCCATCCCATGAGGGATCAAGTGACCAGAGTGCCTCTATTCGCTGCATGGCGGTGGCGATGACGCGCGTCTCGCAGGCGCGGAGCGCGTCGCAGATGCACTCTGCCATGCAGTGCAGGCAGCGGCCCACGAAGTTGCCGCAGAAGCCATGCTCGGGGAACTGCTCGTCATCGCAGCATGGCTTGAGGATCGGGCACTCCGGCAGATGCTCAGTCATAGGTTCTCTAACTCCTTCACGAGGCAGACGAGGCATAGTGGACCGGATTCTGTGTCGGCCCAGTTGTTCATGCACTCGTTGGGAATGGAATGAATCATCCCCTTGCAGTCGGTGCAGTAGATGGACTCCCATGCTCGGGGGTCGTCGTCGGGCAGGCTGTCGGTGATGAAGGTGTGAAGGACGGGTTCAGTTGTCCATCGGTCCCATCTGCGTAGATGCTCAGTCATTGCCGATCACCTCCATCGGCGGCTTCGTCGCCCCGTATCGCAGGATGCAGTCCCATGAGCAGAAATCGAGCTTGGTGCCCCAGTCGCCCCGCCAGTTCACGGCGAGGAACCCGTGCGCCTTCGGGTTCCGTGACCAGGTGTCGCAGCCTTCGCGGTCGCAGTGGGTCGCGTCAGCCATCCTCGAACCGGTCCCTCGTGTTGTCCTCATGCTCGGCGTCGCACTTCGGGCACGTCCACGTCGTGAGTTCGTCGGTGACCCATGCGGTTACCCAGCCGTCGAAGTCGCACGGGTCGTCCTCGTCGTCACGTGGCTCGGTGCATTCGGCCCGCATCTGCTCCTCGTCGGCCTCGGGCGGGCTGGCGAGCTTCCAAGAGTCATACGGTGTCATCGAGTTCCTTCCGCAGCAGTCGTTCGATCGTGTTGAGCATCCGCAGCGCCTGCCCGCGATACATGCGGCGATGGCGTGCGAGGGCGAGCGGGTCGTTTCCTTCGCAGTGCCAGGTCGTGAATGGGCACATGTGGTCGTGCACGATGTTCCGGGCGAGGATCACCCGCTGCCGTTGCGATGGCTCACCGATGGCGACGAGGGTGATCGCGTCGATCAGCTCGGGGTCGGCGAACCCGCCGTCGAGGTGCCCCTGGTCGGCCCACTGCTCAAGATAGAGCCGCCGGTACAGGATCGGGTCGATCTTCAGGTCGGCGAGGCTCATGACGCGACCTGACCGGCACGGCAGAGGATCTGCTGGACCGCTGTCTGGGTCAGTCCGAGCCTCCACCCGATCTCCCGCGCCGTACGGTAGCCCTGCTCCCGGGCCTCCTCAATGTCCTCCAACGTGACGCCGTATCCGCCGCCGGCGATCCTGCGCCTGCGGACGTCCTCGGGCTGGTAGCCGGGGTCGTCGATGAGGTCGTCGTCCCACGCGAGCGCCGGCAGCCATCCCTTCGCCCTCGCGATCGACGCGCTGCGGTCGTTGCCTCCTGGCTGATCCCACAGCTCCTCGTACAGGTCGCGGATCGCGTCCATCGTGCGATATCGGACGGTCGGGGTCTTGCCGCTCGCGATGTCCTGCACCGTCGTCGCCTGCTTCATTCCGAGCCGGGCGGCGAGGTCGCGGGTCGAGTAGCCGTTGACGGCGAGGGCCTGCAACCGCCGGCGGCTGCCGGTCGCGTCCGTGTAGGAGTCGCGCCTGTTGTCGCGCTTCGGGTTCACGGCGAGGATCCGGGCCATCGTCGCGGGCCGGACCCGGCTGCGGGTCATCGAGTCGGCGAGGGCGTTGCGGGACGTGTATCCGGCGGTGAGGGCGATCGCCCGGAATGACATCCCCGACGCCATCAGCATCGCGACGTGATCCTTGAGCGGCTGCGCGTCCACCAGCTTCACGATGCCCAAATAGTTGTCGCGCCTCCACGCCTTCGACGCTCTCGCTGCGGCGGCCCGGCATGGCTCGCACCGGCATCCGTGCTTCGCGTACGCGGTGAGGCTTCCGTGCTTCACGCCCCGCCTCCGATGTCCTCTAGGCACTGCTGCGCGGCATCGAGCCACAGGACGGCGTTCGGTGCGGCCGCGACCTCGGCAGGGGTCCCGCCGTCCGCCCACGCGAGGACACGCGCGACGTCTTCGACGGTGATCACTTCGCGGCCCTCCTGGCGATCCAGCCGTCGATCGTCTCGCGACGCCACAACGGCTTCTGGTCGATGACGTAGTCGGGGTCTGGCATCGCCCCGTCTGCCCGATGGGTCTTGATCGTCTCAACGGATAGTCCCATGAGGTCGGCGACGTCGCGCCGACTGAGGAGCACGTTCACGTTTGCCATGCTGTCACCTTAACTAGGGGACTCTCAAGGTAGCGGGTGATGGTCGATGGTGTCCAGTGGCGGGGCGAAAAAAGATTCTCCCAAATAGTGTGTAAAGGGCTTGACATTCACCCTGAGAGGGGGTCATAATTGAGACATGACAACAGAGAGCAAGATCCGCGCCGCATACGAAGCCAACCTCGCAACCGGGATGGACGCCAAGACAGCAGCCGTCAATGTGGCTGCCGACATGGTCATCGCAGCGATGGCCGCCGGATGGGATGCCGCAACAATCGCGATCATCCCCCGAATCGTCTTCACGACAGTCTGAGGAGGAGCGACATGAGAACAACACAGTGCAAGCGATGCTCATCAGTAATCGACCATCTAGAGGTATTCCCCGGCAATGTCTGCCTTACCTGCTGGGCAGCAAGCCCCGCAGGACGCTACATACCGACAGCCCAAGAATTGAGCACGGCATGGGGCGCGACTATCCGCTAGGCAAAACGCGCTGACGGTCCTAGTCAGGGTTCGACTCCCTGAAGCGCACGCAAGGCAACCAACACAACAGAGGAGCAGAAATGAACGAGTACATCGTGAACCTGACGAAGATCAACTTCAAGGGCGAGACGTACTACCGGACCCACTGCTACATCAGCGGCGAGGCCGTCCGTTTCAAGTCCATCATCCAGGCCGAGGAGTACGGCAACGACCAGCTGAACAAGTACAGCAGGCAGACGAGCAACGTGATCTGGTTCGACGTCGTCAAGATCTGAGTCACTAGCGCCGACGGTCCTCGCCGGGGTTCGACTCCCCGGGGCGCACGCACCATCCCAACACAACAGAGGAGCAGAAAATGAGCAAGAAGCAGAACCGCAAGGTCGTCATCTTCAACCTGACGATGCCGAAGACCGAGATCCCCTTCACGAAGCTCTCGACCCCGCTCAAGCGGTTCGGGAAGCTGCGCCAGGACTTCGAGTCTCTCGGCCTGCGGGTCGAGATCGTCGACTTCAAGAAGTAGTGAGCAAGCCCCGGCCGTCATGGTCGGGGCTTCCTCATTTGTTGAAGTCGACCCCGCCCCAGATGCCGAACCGTTCTCGACGCTTCCTCGCGACCTTCAAGCACTGCGCCTTGACGTCGCAGGTGCCGCAGATGCGGACCGCCTGGGCGTGCTCGTATGACGCCCGGTCGGTGGCGAACCAGAGGTCGGGGTCGACGCCCCGGCACGCGGCCCGCTCGACCCACGGGTCATACACGGCCACGACCGGCCATGACGAGAAGCACGACACACGCGACAAGCTCGATGATCATGAACCAGACCATGACCTCATGCTAGGTTCAAACGAGTTGACCCGGTGAGATTCCGGCTCTCGCGCCCATCGTGTGCGCCGTCCCTGTCCCCAAGTGATCGGACCTTCCATGATTGAGAATTTGCTATTCGCCGCTTCCATGATCATTTCCAATGAGCAACCCGCTAGAGCCTCGGCCCGCATCGTTGCGACGGCCGGCCGCATCCCCGCAAAGTGGGAACCATTCCGGGACTGCGTCGTGAAGCGGGAGAGCAACGGCAACCCGCGAGCGCAGAACCCCGTCAGCTCGGCGCAAGGCAAGTACCAGTTCCTCGACAACCACTGGCGTCGCGGTGCCGGCTGGAATGTGTACTCGCGGCTCCGTGACGCCGGGATGCCACGACTGCAGGCCCGCAGCATCCTCGCCCGCCTCCACTCGACTCCGATCAAGCGTTGGGCCGAGGAGTACCAGGATGCGGCGTTCGCGTTCGTCATCCTCATCCCGCGCGGCTGGCGGCACTGGTCGGGTGGTCACGGCTGCGACCGACTCGTCCCCTAGACTGTAAAGCACTTACCACCACTACCGGGAGGCAACAAATGACATACCGCGTGTATCACCTCACCCGACTCATGGTGACGTTCCCGACCCGTGACGAGGCCCTCGTGTTCGTCGAGGACCGGGTCACGCTCGGCGATGACCGCGACGACTTCGAGATCCTCGACCAGTCCGACGAGGCCGCGTCGTGAACATCTACGAGGCCGCAGCGCAGCACAATGCGGCGCTCGCGGTCGCCGAAATGACGAAGGCCGAGCTGATCGACGTCATGCGGGAATGCAACTCCGCCGGCATGAGCATCGTCGAACTCGCGAAGATCAGCGGATTCTCGCGCCCGACGGTCATGAAGTACGTTCAGGACGCCACCACGGCGACCGTGGAGGCTTAGGACGCTCATCTGGCACATTGATACGCCCCGCAGGATTGACCAGCCTGCGGGGCGTATTCGTGTCCGATCACTTGTCGAGTCTGAGGCTCCCGTACGGCGTCCACGCCGACCAGCCTAGGTATTTAGCGCCCCATCTCGGGAACTCCCGCGAGCACGCATCGATCATTCCCCGCCGGACGTAGTCATTCGAGAGGCAGCTCGACGACGTGCGCTTGCCGATCGCGATCGCGACGTGACCCCACTTCCCGATGTCGTAGTAAAGCAGCGCCCCGCGTGGAGCGTCTGACGGCTTCCCGCCGGTCTTCTTCTGCCGTTTCGGGATCTTGCGCCATGCGATGATCGCCGACCCGGCCCACGCCGGCACGCCGTAAGCCTGCCTGCAATGGCTTTGACACAGCGCAGTCCAGTCCTGCGTCGGGTCCTTCACCTGATTACGGCTCCAGGTGATGACTTGGTTCACGTTCCTAGGCAGATATTTCTTCGGCATCCTCGCCCGCCTCCTCAGCATCGACGAAGTCGCCGCCGTCCTCCGGCTCGACCGGGATCTGATCTTCGAATATGACGCTCATGGCTTCTCCTTCAATATTTGTGTGGTGCCTTTGTCTCCGATGCCTGTCGCGACGATCGCCGTCAACAGCGACATGATGCCCGCACCAGCAGCGACGGACAGCATCTGCGCCCAGTCGAGTCCGACGATCCCGAGGGCGTCGGTGCCCATGAGGGCGAGGAGTGCCTGCGCCATCGTGCGGACGCACCGCTCGCCGGCGTCCTCCCAGAACTTGCGTGTGCGCATCACTGTCCCTTCGTGAGGTGGTCGCGTACGTGCTCGTCAAGTCGGGCGTGAACCTTCCCTACGCTGTTGATGATCCGCTCGTTCGATTCGTCGGAGCGATTGCGGAGATCCTTGACGTCGGCCCGCATCTCCTGCGCGTCACGCTCCAGCCTGTTCACGGCATCTCGCAGGCTCGCGCCGCCGTTCGGGGTGAACTGCTTACTCATGGAGATCTGTGCCTTGATGATCCACGACAGTCCCGCGAGGAGCGCCACGGCGAGGCCGACGAACGC
>Ga0099847_1000687_pt1 | contig 11489 bp, 9 predicted proteins | sample CB_VirMetaG_2_FD_78178 | JGI IMG/M metagenome (GOLD analysis project Ga0099847, IMG submission 78178) | Freshwater to marine saline gradient viral communities from Chesapeake Bay - CB_1504_2 Viral MetaG | ecosystem: Environmental > Aquatic > Marine > Coastal | place: USA: Chesapeake Bay...
AGAAGCACCAGTTAGTTGTGTTAAAGTATTAAACAATTTAAAGTTTCTTATAGTAGTAGACCAAAATCCATGAGGATTATCACTTAATCCATATATTCCTTTTCTAAGATCTCTTAAATTTTCTAATCTTTTAATAATATCTTGACCTTCTTTTACACTCATTTTTTTTGCTGCAACCATTTTGGTTATCTCATCTGCAACTTGATTTAATCCAGGTGCATAACCTAATTCATCTATATCGCCAAACCATCCATATCCTCCTGGATCACCATATTTTTTTGTCATGACAATATCTGGAGTCATAGATCTATAATAAAATGATGATAATGTTTCTATATTTGTTTCTATAAAATCACCTGCAATTAGTTCATCTAATGTTGCATCATCTATTTTTAATAGTCTTTGTTTTAAAAACTTACTTGTAGGACTAATCTTCATTCTATAAAAAGCATTAGCATCTTCTAAATTGTCATATGGTTTTCTAAATGGATTATATTGTTTGAATGAATCTAAGATCTCATCAACTTCTTTAGGATCTACATCTGCTAATACTCTTTTCATAAGTATAGCTTTAAAAGAATCAAAGTTTCTTTCTATGTTTGTTCTTTTATATAATTGTGGTACATAGCCATCTATTAATTTTTCTGTATCTTTCATTTGCTTTAATGTCATTTCTAAAGCATCTTCTAATTCTTTTAATGTCCATTCCTTTTTAGTTTTAGGATCTACAATCTTTGGTTTTACTTTTGAATTTTTAAATCTAGCAATAGAACTAGTTAGCCAATCTTCTTTCTTTAATAACTCTATTAAAAATAATTTAGTATCTATAATTTCTTGCTCATAAAATTTAAAAAAGTTTGATGTGCTTGTTGCTGCTTCACTTATGTATTTTTTAACAACTGTATCTCCATTTAACATCTGACCTTTATTTCTTACAGCTTTGTATACTGCTGTTTGAAAGTCATTATACGACAGCATTTGTTCACCATTTGGTAATGTCTTAGTTCTACTAAACATTAACTGTGCTTTTTTAAAATACTTAATATCTTTTCCAGTAAGTTCTTTTACATATCTAATGTAACTATTTTCAAGATTCTCAATAACAGACACTAAATGTGGTCTGTACAGTGTATTCATAATAATTTCTACACTATCTGGTGATGCAGCATATTTCTCATAATTCATAAAGATATCTGACTTACTTAAGTTAAGTAAAAACTCTTTTGCTTTTCTAGAAGGACCATTAAATATTTTATCAAATGCAGATAATCCTAATCCTTCTAAACCTAATCCAGTTTTAACTGGACTAATATCTTCATCCTTTACTGTTTTCTCTAATCTATTTTGAAACTTAATTTGATTTTTATCCATCTGCATTTTCTTTTCTATATCTGTAATTACAATAGAATCTTTCTTAATAAACTTTTCTCTTTCTTTCATTGACTCTAGTATGTATTTATTTACTTGTCCTCTTTCAGCTCTCGATACTTTCTTTGACTCAATGATTTGTCTTACTTTAAACTCAATCCACTCATCTTCAGTTTTAAAACCATATATTTTTTTGCCCTGTGCAAAACCTGACTTTAACTGTGCTATATTTATCTTTACAGTATTAGTTAAACGATCATACACTACACCAAAGTTTCTAATACTTGTTACATTAGTCTTACCTTTACCTTTAACTATAATATCAGTTCCGTAATCTTTCACTGCTGCTGATGTAATTTTAACTTTTAATCCATCATACTCTCTAGCTAATATTCCAGCTATGTTTTTAACTTTATCATTAAATCTAATTTTCTTTTTAGTTGGTTTAATCTCAGAATCTACAATCTTATTCTTTCTTCTATAAGGATTACTATTAGTACCTGTTTCTGTTTTACTTGCATTATTCCATTCATTTAGTTTTTCTTTTGTTGAACCTTCTTTTCTTGCATCATATTTATCATACTTAGAAAATTTATTTCCTATTCTGTTTATTACATAAGCACCACCCATAACAAAAACAGCATCTTGTAATGATCTATCTTCATCATCTAGTTGCTTAATAGCTTCTTCACCAGCAATACCTTTTGTAATTCTAGATAATCCTTTCTTACCTTTAAAAACAGCACTTAATCCAGGTGTCATACTCATCATACCTACTGGATCTAATAAAATTTCTGACATAAGACTTGTTGCATTAAATAAAGGATTTCTTAAATCTTCTTGCTTTTGATCGTACTCAGCAATCTTTAATGCTGATTCTTCTGCACTACCACTAGTATGTAATATTTTAGGTATTAAAAATTTTTTATCTGCTGGTATCTGAGGATCTGTATAAGGAGTATATCCTTCTTCATCTTTATTATTGTATTGTATTTCTTTTATCGTATTAGTAATAGCACCCCAAACTGTTCTATCTAGTACACCTCTTTTGACTATTCCACCTATTTCTCCTGGAGTAGGATCAGGTTCTACTTCTACAGAAGGATTATATCTAGGTGTAATATTTCTACCAAATTTAATTGGTTTCATAATATTCCTTACCAAATAGGTATAACATCAATCTTTTCTGATAATCACCCATGTTAGGAAATACAGCTAATAAATCTTCTTCTTTTCCACTTTGTATAGCTGACTGTAATTGATTTATATCTGGTTGATAAACAGTATATGCATCTAATAAAAATCCTACTTTGCCTGGCTCATTTGTAATTCTATCTGCAAATGTATTCATTATTATTCCTACATTTTCTCCATAATTATCTTTTATCATAGTAGATCTACCTTCTTCATATACAACATTGTGAATGTTACCAGCTGTTCTAGTTAGGAAATCTTCTGTATCTTCTTTTTCACTTTTTACAAATGAATTTGCAATTATATTTGCAAAACCAAATGCTTCATCATTTGCTGTTTTTTCATATATATTAATAATTTCATTTTGGAACTTTTCATCTATAGCTTTGAACTCTGTACTATCAAAAGGATCATCCATTTGCTTAATTCCTCTATAAAACTTTTTAATTAATTCTCTTGCTGGTCCATATATTCCAGTTTCATTTAGATATTTATTTGCCTCAATATCTAATTGAGTATCAAACTTTCTATTAAACATCCTAGTAGGATTAAAATCCATACCATCAACCTTTATACTAATGCTATCTTCTGCATAGGGATATGGTGCAAAGCCTAACTCTAAAGCATTATCTAAATTTAATTTCATTTCATAGTCATTTGTTCCTTGTATTCTTGTAAGTTCAAATACACCATTTTCTGCAAATCTATATGCATCTTCAAATGTTGGCATAACTTCATTACCTGCCATATTTTGAAAAGCATTTCTTAAATTTTCATCTGTGTTGTAATTTTGTTTTATATACATATTAAAAAATGCAGCTGTTTTATTTAAAGCATCATCATTACTAAGATTATGTACTGCTTCCATAGAATCTTTTATAAATGCAAATTCACCTCCTGTATTAGGTGCAAACATACTTACTCCATAATCTTCTTGTTTAATATAGTTTTCCATTACTTCATAAACAGCTTCGTTATATATTGTATTAATTGTGTTAGGATCAGTAATATTTTGACTTCTAACTTTAGTAAGTCTTAACGCTTCTGATTCTAACTGTGCATCAAAATTAGCTAGGTAATCTTTATTAAATTTTCCTAATGCAATTTCTGTTTCCACTAATGTTTCTAAAGCACCTCCTGTAGGTACTACACCTGTACCTAATATAGGTTCAAATATTTCAGAAACATTGTATTGAAAACCGAAAGTATGTTTATCTTTAATACCATGTTTGTTTAATCTATTTCTAATTATTTCAATATAATTACCAGTTGGACTTCTATTTTCATTAGATTGATACTCTTTTTTCCATGATGAAAATGATACAGTTTCAGGTATTCCTTCATCTATATCTATTTCAACTTCATTTTTTTTCTTTTGTATATAATCTTTTGCAATTTGTGTTGGTTCACTCCATTGTTTTTGAGCATTAAAAAAACTAAAAATATCTGTTACTTCTTTACTTAGATTATCAAAATCAACAATACCATTATCAGTAAGTGCTTCCCATTGAGGCAATACAACATCAAACATATTTACTATAGCTTCATCATTTCCTGCATCTACTAAGTCTATTATCTTACCTACATTTACTTGTTTAAATAATTCTTCCATTCCATGTGGCATTATTTGATTATCTCTAGCTATGTAGTAAATCATGTTTGCTTCTTCTAGTTTATCTGGACCAATACTTTGATATCCTTCTAAAGAATCTTCTATTCCTAATCCAGTACTAAGATTACTTAATAAACTTTTTACTACATCTGTTGTACTTAACCCTAATGTACTTAAATGTTTTTGATTTTCTTTACTATTTAATATTTCTTTATAATTAAAATTTTCATCTGCTAAAGACATACTATTTCTTAACTCAAACGCTGCTATATTAGATTGATATATATTTATTACTTGAGTATCTGTTGCAATAATATCTTTCTTTTCTAATGCTATTTGTATTTCTTCTAAAGTTGAAGGTACTTCTTCACCATTAACAAGATTAGTAAATAAATTATTTTCATTTGATATAGCAGTATTTATATCTCCTATATTTTCTAATAATGTTTTTATTTCTAAAGTATCATTTGCTGTTTTTTTTCTTTCAGCTATCTTTATATTAAAATCATTTAAAGATTTTGTTTGATTGTATGTATTAATTCCTTTTTGAACTACACTATCTATAAGCTCTTGACCTATCTTTCTTCCTGTTTCATCTTCAAATACTTCATAATTAACACCTCTTACTCCACCTTCATTAAGAGAATAATTTCTTATAAATAATTGTGCTTGTGCATCTGCCTCTGCTACTTGTTCAGCATTAGTTACATCAATGTTTTGATAAAAACTTTTAACTATAGCATTTACTCTTTTTTGTTCTAAAGAAACCATCAATGCTTCTTCTGCTTCTTTTTGTGTAGATTTATTTAATTTAAAATTACTAGCTACAATCAATGCTTCATACTTTTCATTATGACTACCTAAAAAGTTAGTAACTTCTGTTGCAAAAAATTGATCTATTGCATCTATACTTTCTTGTGGACCTTGTGTTGTTATAGAATTATTTTCTAAAAAAGTATCTACATCAGCAAGTGTGTTTTCTAAATTATTTTGATAGCTATCATTCAGTTCTGTATATTCAATTATGTTTGCTTGTTTTCTTAATGTTTCAAATGAATTTAAGTTTTTTTGATTATAATATGATTCAGCACTAATACTTAATCTTTCTGGTACGCCTGTTAGTACACCATTAATATATCCATCACTTTCTTCTTGAAACTTTTGTAAATCAGGTTTTTCTCCTGACTTTAATATCGTATTAACTTTATCGTTTAAATACTTTGTAGTTTCTGTTTCAAAATTATTTTGCCATTTTGCATCTAATATCTTTACTTGATTTTCAGCTAATGTGTTTATGGTATCTGAAACTGCACCAAACATCTTGCTTATATTAGGTGAATATACATCAACAACTCCCATTCTAGATGCAGTACCAGAAGGTGAAACAAGTTCAGTTCTTCTTGTTCTTTTAATCTCTCTAACCATTTACTGGGTAATTCCTTCCTGGTGGTCCAGAAGCACCTGTTCCTTTTTTTACACCACTAGTAGGTTGTTTATAATAGTTATAGTAATTCCATCCATTAACTATGCTTGTTCCTGCATTTATAATAGAACCCATGTTAGAATAAAAGGCTTGTTGTTTAGTATTAAAGATAGCTCTATCATAACTACTATTTATTTTAAGTGCATTTAATCTAATAGAAGATAAATCTTTATTAGTTATATCAATAATATCTTGTTGAATAGCATCAAAGCTAGGACTATCACCTACTCCTGATGCACCTCTTACAGCTCTGTTATTACTAAGAATAGTATTCATATCTCTCATTCTTGCATTTTCTGCTTGTAATCCTTCTAAGTATGAAACTTTCTTTTCTTGCTCATATCTTCTAGCCATTTCTTTAGTTTGAAGATTTGTTTGCTGTATCTGTACTGCTGAACCAGCAGCAGATATACCTGCACTAATAAGAAATAATGTTGCTGGATCTGCTCCCATTTTAAAATACTACCTCTAATGCTACACCTAATACCTTTAAAGGCAAGGGTGCTGTTTGTGTTATTTTTAATGTAGGTTCTCTATCATAGCCTAAAAAGAAAAACTCTTTCTTTCCTGTTACTTTAGCTACTGGAGCTGCTACATCAAAGTTTACATCTCTTATAACTAAACTTTTAGCAGTACTATCTGCTGCTTGTAAAGCTACATTTAATGAATCTGATAAATCTATAACTGCTCTAGATATTCTTTTTATCTGTCCTGTCAATGGACCATTAGCTACTTCTCTATCTATTGGCATAGTTTCAAGACTAGGTTCATAGTTAAATCCTACTACTACCCCAGCATTATGAGCTACATCAAAGGTTATTGTATCACTTGCTGATGTAACAAATGATCCTAATGAAAATGTACCATCAACAGCATTAACAGTTTCTTGCGTTAAATGAGCAGGACTATTATGAACACGCCCTGAAGTAATAGTAATTACAGCATTGTCACCAGGTGAAGAAGCTAATGCCTGGTCTAAAACAACAGTATGACCACTAGCTGTAGGTGTTACAGTTTGTATTTCATAACTACCAGTAATTCCAGCTATAGTAATAACATCACCTGTATTCGGTGCAGTTGTATATCCATCTACATTTACACTAGTACCTGTTTGACTAGCACCATTTATTAATGGACTGCCTTGTTGATTAACTGTAGTTGTTCCTGAACAATCTAGTGTTAGATCATCTTGTTCTGCAAACTTTTCTAAAGTATATACAGTTCCACCTTCAAGTTGTCTTTTAACAACACAGAATAAATTTTCATTAATAGCTGTAATACTAGTAAACTCATCATTAGTCTTTGTACTCCATTGTGTCCAACCAGCTATTTTTTCTGCACGTACACTATGAAACAATCCAAGTGTTCCATCATTGTTTGTAAAAAAAGCAAACTGTTCTGGTCTAGTTGTTGTACCAGTTATCATAGCCATATCTACTGGAGCTTTCACTAAGTGTGACGCTAAGATAGATATAGATGTAGATGCATACGCATTTTCAACATCACTAAATAAATATTCACGAATAGCTTTACCATTCTTTTGTGCATACAATGTAGCACCATCAAATATAATAGGCTTAGCTCTACTACAACCATAAGGTGTTTGTCTAAGAAATGTTATATTAGCAGGTGTAACAGCAGAAGTATCTGTAGATGTAGGTACAAAATATTCACCACCATCTGTAAGAACTTGTAGGTTTCTTGAAGATACTAAATGTCTAATTTCGTTTACCCTATCACCAGATACAAATACATTAATAGCTTGATCTGCTAATCCTGTGCCTACTGCAAAGTTTAAATATTCACCTACTCTTGAACCTACTACAGCAGCAGGAGCATCTCTTACTCCAGCAAAGTATAATCTATTATCATGAAAGGTGACTGCTTGTGGAAATCCTCTTTCTGCTGATATTAATTGTTCTTCAAAATCTGCATGAGGTCCAGTAGAAACTACATCTTCTATAACAGTAACAGTTGCTTCAGTTGCGTTTGTTCTAGCAGTAATAAAAACTTGTTTACCATTTATCTTTAAATAAGTATTTACATGGTTAGTTGTAAAAAAATCTGCACTTGCTGTTGCTGTTCTACCTGTACCAGTAGCATGTGAAGATAATGTAATTGTTAAACCAGCAGCAGCGTATTTATAAAAAGGTTGTGTACTTTTATTTACACCACCTACAGATACACTTGTATCTTCTTCAAATGCAAAAGCTGATACTGTAAATGAAGTAGCACTTGTTCTTTTTATTTCTCTAATAGCGTTATTTCTATGTGTCAGAAATACAGTATCTCCAAACTGTGCAAAGTTTAATTCAAATAGTTGTGCTGTTGTCCAATTACAATTACTAGTTATATTTGTTTGTATAGCTGCACCATCAGATCCATAAACATCTAATCTATTATTAGATAAAACAAATACTGCTAGTTCATCATTAGAAAATATAAATGGAATAACTCTTGATTCCCCTGGTAATGTAGCTTTATATGTAGTTCCAGGTCTACGCATAATACCACCTTCATCTAGCAAGTACCAATTACGTAATGTCTTAGCTCCACTAAAGTAAGCATTAGCATCTGTTCTTGTAACGAGTAATGGATTAAGTTCTCCACTTGCAAAGTTAGTGTAGACTGTTCTTAAGGTACTAGCCATTAGTACCCCCTAGTAGTTAATCTGTTTGTTATAAATCTCTTTGTACTTAGTTTTTGTGTAGTGACTTCTTGACTGTCTGTATTCTTAGCAATAAGTATTTGTCTTTCTGCTTCATCACCAAACTGTTTAATCATACCTGCATCTCTAGCTACTGAACCAGCAAATCTAGATGCAAGTTTTAATTCTAATGCGTCTTTAAAATATGCAGGAAACTCTGATTCATCTTGTCTAAAAATATAATCAGCTATCAATGCTGACTGTGAATCATATCCATTTACAAATATTTTATCTCCGTATCTATTATATTGTATAGGTACATCAGCTACAGTAATTGTATTAAGTTGTAATAAATCTGGTGAGGTAGGTAGTTGATAAGCATATTCATATCTACCTGTAGGTGCAGCAGTTAATAAAGATAGTTGTTGTTGTTCTGTTGCAAATCTCCATCTGTGTCTACATAACATAGATTGTGTGAGATTCTCATAAAGATTAGAAGCTACTAATGCTTCTGTTGAACCATCATCAAAAGATGATATGGGTTGAGCACCAATCATGGTTAATGCTCTTGCACAAATGTCTACTTTAGTATCTGCCATATTTAAAGGGGGGAATAAATCCCCCCAATATCATTATGCTAATAATGCGACTGTTACTGTAGAGGCTGTTGCTGCTGATACAATTACAATATCTACAACACCATTTGATCCACCACTGTTTACAATGATTACATCACCAGCGTTCAGGTCACCTGTCGCTGCTAAAAAGTAATCTGCATCATCAATAGTTCCTATAGCATCTCCATCAGAGTAGTACCATAAGGAATTACTATCTCCCATTTGAGAGATCTTCTTAATTGGATTTGAAGTTGCGTATGCCATTATTTACTCCTACTCTGCACATTTCTGTATTCTTACACCATCACCATCAATTAGGACTGCTCCCATTGACATGTATGAAGTTGTAAGGTGTGCTACTTTCTCAGGAATATAGTTTACTTCAGTTCTTACGTCTGAACCAACACCCATACCTAGAGATGATTTATGGAAAGCCATTGTGTGTCTATCTGTTGAACCAGATGTTGGTAGACCACTAAAACCCATCCACATGAAAGACAACCATCTTTTAGCTGTCATTCCACCTTTGTAAGGTAGATCTGCTTCACCGATATATTCAGCTCTTGAGAACTGATCTATATCTAATAGGTCTGACCACTGTTTTGGACCGACTACCCAATATCTTTGTCCATCATCTGGAACATCATTGTTTCCAAAGATTTCAAAAACGTTTTGAGCTTTGTCTAAGTTCATACCAGTAGTAGAACCAGCAGAGTTATTTGCTAGTGCTGTTGCACTTGCATCAAAAGTATCAGTGATGATTTCATCAGTCTTACGACCAAGAGCATATGCAGCGTTTTGTGCTACAACGTTTCTCTCATCAATGTTTATTTTGAGTTCGTCTAGTTTGTCTACGTAATCAGCGGCATAAAAGTCTGATAATGTTGCAGTTACATTTGAGTGTACTGAGTTCATAGCGACAACCTCAGCGTGTCTTGCTTTAGTTGAAGCAGAACCTTTCGCTACTTTTTGGAACTGAACAGTATTACCTTTTACACCATTAACATTACGTACCATAGGCTTCAATTTTGAACCCATGCGTTGATAAGCCATGTGAACTTCAGCTTCAAACTGTTTCACAAATGCTTGATCTATCGTTGCTGTCATTGTGTTTTCCTTTTCATTTGTTTGTTTATTTCCAAGTTGTCGTCATAAACTTTCACTAAGTTATCCATTACTGGGCAAAGTCCAGTTTAAATCGGCTTGTTAATTCAGATATATTATATTTTTGTCAGCTTTACAAGACAAGATGCAGGAAAAACATTGACATCAGCAAAGGTATATGAACCATCATCTTCCCTTATATAACTAGCAAATGTCTTAATGTACTTCTTATTTCTTGAATAGATGTATGCTTCTGTAGTAATTAATGCTGGAGATAGCTTTTCCATATCTCTATCAGAGAGCCAGGCACTATCTCCAGTAGGATCTTCCCATATTATTTTATATTTCTTATATGGAAACTTAACCATATTTCTTCTGATATAGGTCTGTTACTTTCCTAATGTATGATTGATCTTTTGATCCTTCTTTCCAATAGCGAGGATCTTGCATCATAGACTGTAGATCTCTTTCATCTAGTTCTACATCTACTACAGTATTATTATTCGGTAATGGTTTATTCTTAGATAAACCCATTATTTCTTCTAAAGCTTTAACGCCTTCAGCAGTAGCAGCCATATTGGCAATAGCATTATAGGAATCAGTAGATAAATACTTCTTGCTCCAAAGATCAGCAGCTTCAATACGTTCTTTTGCATTATCACCCAACTTCCCCATTTCTTCTTGAAGATTCGGCAGACCTGCAATCTCATTATTAACAAAAGCCGCCACTCCCTGGTTGAATACTTCCTGTGATAACCCATTATCTCTACAAATTTGTTCCCAAGATTTGACAAGTTCTTGTTCTGGATCAACTGTAATTTCAACATCTTCTGGTATTTCTGGTAGCTTTACTTCATATGATTCAGGAACGCTAGACTTTCTTTCTGCTTCCATATCTTCACGTACTTGTTTCGTAAGATCTTCAGTTCGCATCCCAAACTTTTGTTCCAATGCTTTGTATGATGCACCCAATTCTTCAACTTTAATTTCATTTCTATCTGTATCCCAAAACTTTTCTGGAATATACTCAGGTATCTGCACTTCACTAGTGCTTTCTTGAGATACCTCTTGTGTTGTTTCTTGTGTTTCTTGTACTTGTTCTTCTGACATTAGACCTCCTTATCAGATTCAATTCTTCTCTTGACGATAAAATATAAATATCTCATACCCTCAAGATGTCTTAAATGCTCGTTGCTTACATCTTTACCAGCAACAGCATCTACTGTTATAGACCTTAAATAGTCTAAAACCTTTTTACCAATTTCACTATTAAATAGTGTAGCCATATCCGTATTAAGTTCACGTTCTTTTTGTTCTGTACGATAAAATCCATCAATAGATAGATGGCTTCCTTTAGGTTTGCTCTGGAGCTGCTCCCAACTCATTCATTCCTCCTTGTTGTTGTTGCATTACTTGTTGCATCTGTTGCATTACTTGTTGCTGTTCAGCTGCATCTCTAATAAT
>Ga0099847_1000688_pt1 | contig 11489 bp, 6 predicted proteins | sample CB_VirMetaG_2_FD_78178 | JGI IMG/M metagenome (GOLD analysis project Ga0099847, IMG submission 78178) | Freshwater to marine saline gradient viral communities from Chesapeake Bay - CB_1504_2 Viral MetaG | ecosystem: Environmental > Aquatic > Marine > Coastal | place: USA: Chesapeake Bay...
ATACGTTGGTACTATTTAAATACATTGCCATTACAATCGTCAATTCACCACAATTCATTGCCAGGCACAACTAAAAAAAGAACAACACAAAAAACAGATATTGATTTATCTGTTCCTAGATCTACTCAAGACGAAAATGTTTCGCAAGTAACGGCGTTAGGTGATACATTTCAAGAAAGAAGTGATATTCCATTCTTACAACCATATGAAGGTGATTTATTAATAGAAGGTCGTTTTGGTAATTCTATTCGATTTGGCAGTACCCATGTTGGTACAGGTAAATATAGTCAACCCCAATCTTCTATATTAACTGGAGGAGCTAGTAGTCCTATTATAATATTGTCTAATAGAAAGCCCAGTATACCTAAAAAATTTACATTAGAAAACGTTAATGATGATTATTCGTCACTATATTTAACATCGCCTGGCCAGGAAATAAAAACAATACAACTTTCTAAGGAATTAACACGATCAAATGGCTTTAGTGGGTCACAATTAGTCGGTTCAGCTGATAAAATAGTATTACAAGCAAAAACCGGAACAATTGTATTGGATGCATTTAAACGAATATCAATGAATGCCGATGAAATATTATTAGGTAGTGAAGGAGCCACTTCTCCTTTAGTAAAAGGCGAGGTATTAGAGCAAGTATTAAAACAAATTATTTCTGCAATAAGAGCAGGCGTAATTGGGCCTGCAGGGGCATATTCTACACCAATACCGGGTGAGGGAGCTCTCGCTACAGCAGAAAGTTTATTAAATTCAATGAAAAGTACTAAATTTAAAATAGATAAGGAATAAGTTATGCCAGTAAGTCCCCCATTAGATAAAATTCCAGCAATACCAGCTCTAGCAGTTACTAAAATAATGGAACTAATAAACAATCAAATTGGTAATTTGCAAGAACAAGCAATCGATGCTATCGAACGTGTGGCATTGCCTGATCGAGTTGATTGTGATGACCCTAGGGTTCAAGCTGCAATTGAAGCATTTGAAGAATTAAATAACTTAATTAATAGAATTCGAAGTTTAATACCAATAATACAACGGGTCGCAACTACAGTACGAACATTGATTGGAGTTGCTCAAGCTATTAAAGCTGCACAACTTCTTAATCCGGTAACTGCACCGGCTGTAATTGCAGCTGAATTAACAATCGTACAAAATATGACTATTGCAAACGCATTGATTGCAGTAAAACAATTTCAAAATATTCCAGGATTAATTGAAAATGCAATATTGGGACTTCAACCAACATTGTTAGATATTGCTGGTAAATTATCGCCTATTTGTGATGAAAAGGGAATAGAATTTAATATTGACAATTTGAGTACAGATGCAGATGGTGAAATTAATTTAAGTGATCTAGGTATTAATCAACTCGATGGGTTACTCAATCAACAGCAAGATTTATTAACTTCTATAGAAGAAGCTCCGAGTAAAGTATTTTCTGACAATGGCGTTCCTGATTCAAGCCTCGGAAAGCCTGGTGATTATTATATCGATTTACAAAATAAATTGATATATGGACCAAAGCCTACAAGAACATCGTGGGATGATGGAATTAAATTCGAATAAAATTACAGTGTAAATATTTATTAAAAAAGAAGAAACTATGGATTCGAAAACATTAGTTAAAGTTTTAAAAAAAGTAGTAAGAGAAGAAGTCCGTTCTGTCATTAAAGAAGAACTTACCGAAATCTTGCAAGAAGGGTTACAATCAACAATTGGCGAACTGTCAATAACAGAATCAGTAACAACACCAAACCAAGTTACTAAACCAATAAAAAATAAAATTGAGTTTAAAAAGAATAAATTTTCAGACATTCTTAATGAAACAAATTCATTACGAGAACAGTCCCCATATGGAGCTTCAATGAATGAAAATATTTCAATGACGTCAGCTGACGTTCAGAGTTTTGGTGCAGTTCGTAATAATATGCGAGCACAAATGATGGGAATTCAAACACCTACAGTAATTGAAGATCCAGAAACAGGTAAAAATTTAAAAGTAGATGGGGCTGTTGCTAAGGCAATGACTCGTGATTATTCTGCTTTAATGAAAGCTATGGATAAGAAAAAAGGCAAAGGATAAGTAAATGGGGTTTAGAATAGAGTCTAGAGAGTCTTTTCGTAGAGATGATTCTCCAATTGCGGTTAAAACACAATTTTTTAAAGACAAACTATTCACAAATTCATTTACTACAGACGAACAAGCAGTTTCTAATCTTAAGAATTTGTTGCTAACTCGTAAAGGTGAACGTTATAATTTACCAACATTTGGATCTAGTTTATTAAATTTAATATTCGAACCAAATACAGATGAATTAGCTCAAGCAATGCAAGATACTATTAACGAAGCAGTTTCATTTTGGTTACCATATATACAACTTACTAATATTGATGTAACAACAGGACAAAATAACCCGGGTTTGATACATCAAGTTAATGTATCAATATCATTTACAGTAATACCTACAGGTTCTGAATTAACTATTGCAGTTTTTGCAAATGAAAATGGCGAATTTGAAGTAACAGAGGAATAAAATGGCAACTGAATTTAAAAAAGATGTAACATATTTAGGAAAAGACTTTGGTCAATTTAGAAAAAACTTAATTGATTTTACTAAACAATATTTTCCTGATACATATAGAGATTTTAATGAATCTTCTCCTGGTATGTTGTTTTTAGAATTAGCATCCTATGTAGGCGATGTTCTTTCATACTATACAGATACTAATTTAAAAGAGTCATTTTTGCAGCATGCACAAGAAGAAGGCAATGTATTTGATATCGCTCGTTCTTTAGGATATAATGTAAAAGCTTCTACACCGGCATTTACTAATATTGATGTATTTCAATTACTACCGGCTTCAGGGTCTGGGAATAACGTTGCACCTGATTTTAGATACGCATTATCTATACGTACTGGAATGCAAATAAAACAAGAATCGGGAGATTCTACTTTTAGAACATTAGATTCAATTGATTTTGGATTTTCTTCTTCATTTGATCCAACTGAAATAACAATATATGAAACTAATGATGTTACCAAATCGCCAATATATTATTTAGCTAAGAAAACAGTAAGATGTGTTTCGGGAACAACGAAGACGGCTACATTTAAATTTAATACACCAGTACCATATGATAAAGTAGTACTACCAGATACAAATGTTATCGACATTGTTTCAGTAGAAGAGTCAGATGGAGATAATTGGTATCATGTTCCTTTTTTAGCTCAAGATACTATTTTTGAAGAAGTTCCAAATTTGGCAGAAAATGATCCTGACTTAAATATATACAGATCTAGTGCTCCATATCTTTTAAAGATGAGAAAGACGTCTAAACGATTTGTTACCCGACTAAGGCAAGATCGTTTAACAGAACTTCAATTTGGAGCTGGAGTATCTGACAGCAATGATGAAGAAATTGTTCCGAACCCCACAAATGTAGGAAATGGTTTACAAAATATAAGACGAGCAATTGACGTTGATATAGACCCATCAAACTTTTTATATACAAGAGCATATGGACAAGCTCCTGCTAATACATCTCTCAGAGTTACATATACAGTTGGTGGGGGATTTTCTGATAACGTAGAAGCAAACACATTAACATCAATTTCTTCAGTAAATTATAATGACGATCCAAATGCTGATATATCTGGTGGTGTATTGAATTTTGTTAAAAGTTCAATTGCATCAAATAATCCAGAGCCAGCGCGTGGTGGAAAAGCAACAGATAATATTGAAGACATTAAAAATAATGCATTAGCTAATTTTGCGACACAAAATAGATTAGTAACAAGAGAAGATTATATTATTAGATCATATTCTATGCCAGCTCGATTCGGTAGCATTGCAAAAGCATATATTGTTCCTGACGATCAAATAGCTCAAGATGATTTAGAAGAAAAGCGTGTTGCAAATCCATTAGCTATGAACCTTTATGTATTAGGATATGATGCAACTAAAAAGTTAGTTAATTTAAATAATGCTATTAAAGAAAATTTAAAAACATACTTAGATAATTATCGTATTTTAACAGACGCAGTTAACATAAAGAATGCATTCATTATTAATATTGGCGTTAATTTTGAAATTAGTGCTAGAGCAAATTATAATAGTAATGATGTTCTACTTCGTTGTGTTGAAAGGCTGAAACGGTATTTTGATATTTCAAGATGGCAAATTAATCAACCAATTGTCAAATCTGAAATATTGAATGCATTAGGTAATGTTGATGGAGTTCAGTCAGTATTAGATGTACAATTTACAAATTTATATGACACAACACAAAATTATTCTGGAAATATATATGATTTAAATACAGCAGAAAAGAATAATATTGTATATCCATCATTAGATCCTTCAATTTTTGAAGTTAAATTCCCAAACCAGGACATCAAAGGACGAATAGTATCTTACTAAGGAATATTTATTATAAATAAACTAGTAAGGATAACTCATGTTCAGAATATTTTACGCAGAAAAAGATGCTACGTTATATGAATCAGTACCAACACTCAATACTGGCATTGATGAAATTCTAGAAATAGGCAAACGTATCAACACTGCTGGGGATGCTTATGTACGTAGTCGATCTATTATTAAATTTGATCTAGCAGAAATTGAGTCGACATTATCAAAATATTCTGCAAATTTAGATTCATGTAAATTTGTTTTACAATTATATACATCTCACGCAAAAACACTTTCATCTGAATATACAGTTGAAGCAAAGATTGCATACGACTCATGGATTAATGGCACGGGATTTGAAAATTCATCGCCATCAGTTACAGACGGGGTTTCATGGCAATATCCTGGATCTGGCTCGACATGGACTACGTCAGGTGATATTACGCCGTCGTTAAAAATTACTGGAAGTCAGGGAGGTAGTTGGATATACCAAAGTGGATCGGGAGTATATGATTTAACTAGATATGATCAAAGTTTTTATACACAGCCTGGTCTAGAAGAACAAGAATCATTCACGTATCGTCCTACTGATATTAACATGGATGTTACTGATGCTGTAAAATTATGGATTAGTGGCTCGGGAGGAATTCAAATATCTAATAATGGATTTTTACTTAAATTTTCTGATGCAGATGAATTGTCTGGATCTACTACTGGGTATGTAAGATTTTTTAGTAGAGAAACTCATACTATATATGTCCCAAAACTTACAATGTATTGGGATCAGTCAGCGTATTCTACTGCGTTAGATGAAGTTGATTTAGAATCAAATATCATTTATCCAAAAATTAAAAAGTCGTATAAAGACACGGAAATCGCCCGTATACGCTTTTATGGACGAGATAAATATCCACAAAAATCTGCAACAAATTTATTTCCAATACAAACAATTAAACGTTTACCGACAACTACATATTATTCAATTATTGATGCTGCTACAGATGAAACGATAATTCCATTCGACGATATTTATACTAAAGTAAGTTGTGATAACACCAGCAACTTTATTTATTTAGATATGAATGGGTTGATGCCAGAACGTTATTATCGCATAGCGTTGAAAATTGTCGAGGGATTTACAGAACAGTATATCGACAATGAGTATTATTTTAAAGTAGTTAGATAATGAGAAAACAACAAAATAAATCTATCGTTGACGAAATATTGGAAACTCAACCAAACATCATACAATTGGCAGGTTCGGAAGGTCAAATTATTTATGATCAAAAGGGATTAGATTATATTTCTAATCTTACGTTTGTAAATAATCGCGATTTGGCTGGAAATGTTGTTATCAACGGTACAGTACTGCCGCTCACTGATGAAGAACAAGCAAAATATAATGAATCTATTACTATAGAGCTAAATGACAGAGTATATACAAACAACTCAGTTAATCGAGCACTTGATACCAAATTTAAATATTTTAAATTTCCGCCGAAACTTACAACACGTGTTGTTCCGACCGGGTCAATAGATATACCAGATATACCTACAGAAGGTGGATTATTATATATCGGCCGTGTTCTTCAAGTTGAAAATAAACTATATTATTTAGAAGGTTCAACATATTATGAAATTGCTGCAGATTCACCGCAGTTAGGATTTCCACAAAAACATCTTCCTGCATTAACATTTTTAGCAGAAAAGCTTGAAAAACCATTCTTGTTTAGAACTAAAGCTGATGATAAAGAATCTGAATTATTTCCGCAATTTAATGATTTCAACCGTAATGGGTATGCAGATGGAAATAATTTAACGTATAACAATCAAAGGGGTGAATTAAGACGGCGTGATAAATATAGTGGCATAATAGACTTAAAATCAAAAACATATTTAAGTGACCCTAAATTTGAAGATGGTGGCGTATTAGGATTAGCAGAATTAACAGATAACAATATTACAGATACGGTAGTTGAGTTTAATTTTGATTTAATTGACGAAATCAACCCTGCACCATATGAATTTGGATTGTTAGTTGACGATATTGGGTATGCGTGGATAAACCAAGAAAATATCATATTTAATAGTGGATTAGCAGCTGGAATGCAACGTTATCCGGTTGCTTTGTTTGATCTTAATACTGGTCTTAACCGTATTGGAATATGGGCAGGAAATACAGGAGGCGCTGGAGTAGTTAATTATGAATTTAAAGATTTTAACGGCCGGGCATTTCGTCATGCCAAGGGGTGGCGTGCTCAAGATGCATTTGCCGGCCAATACGGGAACGAATACGGAGTTAAACCATGGCAAAATACACCTGTAGATGAAGAAATGACACCTTCTCGTATTGTAACAAACGCATACGCAGAAGATGGATCTTACAATAAAGTGTATAACACTGAAGGGAAATTTTGGTTAGGAAATAATAATGCTGGCTCAGGATTGGGGAGATTAAATGCAGAATATAAATGGGATAACAGAGGAGTTAGATCTGCAGCTGTTTATAACTTAGGAGTACAGCAAGACATAGGATGGTCTCCTAAATCTAGATCAAATAATCGATATGGAATAGTGAAAGTAAGACAGCCTTTAACTGTTGCTGTAGAAACAGACAACAATGTATTGCCTAACTTAAATACAGTCAATATTAAGGTTACATTGCGTTATAAATCAACTCCTACTAAAACGATAGAAAATTCTGAGAGAAGTAAGAGCTGGAATGGGAAAAATCAAATTGCGATTCAAATTCCTGGTGCTGACGTCACTGCAGATTTGTATCAAATTAATGTAACCCAAAATGATGTTCCAATAAATGATCCATATTTATCAGCTGCAAATGCTGAGCTAGCTCAATTGAAAAGTAATTTAGACGCTGCTGAAGGTCGAGCAGAACGAGCTCAAACATTACTCGATCAAAGAAGAATACCGTTGAATTCTATTAATAGACGAATAGAACAAGCACAGCCTCGTACTTTTGGGTTTACACAAGCAGGAGATCCGGAACTCTATAATAGGTTAATACAAGAGAGAGTACCGATTCAAAATCAATTTAATCAAGCTAATCAAGAGTTACAAAATGCACAAAATGCTCGAAATGGTTATGCTTCTGCGATTGCCGTTAAGAAAAATCAATATAAAGAACTAATTAATACTTATTTAAATTCAGGAACCTAAGAATATTATGATATCAAAGTTTAAAAATATCGATAAAATTCTTGACTCCAACCGAGCAATTCAAGGTCAGCGTTTTTTAGATAAAGAAATTGCATTATTTTCATCTCCACCTGATAAATACAGATGGAAGAATAATATTTGGGCTGGAGATGCGTCAAAAAATGGTATAGAGTTCCATGTATACTCAGGAGATACATGGATAACAGGTAATCATCGTGTTGATATACGTCCAAAAACTCAAACTACATTTACTAATCCAGAAACTAATGATGAATTTAGATTACAAGCTACACCATGGCAAATAAATCTATTTGATCAATTTAATGAGTTGAACATACAACAAGGTGAGTATAGAATTGCATTAAATTTCTTTACTAATCTTATTGGTTCATATGAATCACAAAAACTTAAGATTGATGAAATTTCGCCTGATCGTACGGAATTACGTTTACGTGCAATTAATCCAGATGATTCGGAGTTTTTAGATCAAATTACTAGCTACATACAAGATGTAGGAAATACAGTTGGTCAATTAACAACAAGCGACACGTATCGTACATTACTAGTAAATTTTAGCAGGAATCAAACTGCAGTATTTACTAATAGTGTAGTAATTGGAGAATATGTTTATGTAAAACTATATGAGCCGTTAGCAGATGATATTGAAAAGGATTTTAAATGTTGGATAGTTGAAGAACATCGTCCTGCATATATAGATCGAGTTTCACTTAGTACAGATGGATTAGGATTAGTTGGAACTACAACTAGATTATCTGGGCCAAATTGGGACGCTTTTGAACATGCTAGTACTAGTACAGATACGGGTCTGAAGAATTGGAATGATATATTAGGATCGAGTGTTTCAACATCGCAACAATTAGTCGATTCAATATTTTCTGGCAGTCTTTCTGGGATTGATTTGAATATTGATTATTCAGATTTTAATAACTTTGTATTTTATAGTTCAGCTACAGAACGTGTTAAAAACTTTAAATATAAAATAGATTTAATTGAATATTACAATTCACAACTAAATACGTTAGGCTCTATATCAGGTAGTACTGCTGTTACTAATATTGAGGAATTTACAAATCTTAAAACTACATTAGTTGGTGGATTTGATGAATTTGAGAAATTTCTTTATTATGAATCTTCATCAACACCATTTACATATGATCTACCATTAGCAGATCCTAATGTTTCATATTTGACGGGTAGTTATATTGATCCATGGCCTAAGACAACAACGAGTAGACCCCATACATTATACAGCAGTACTGCTAGTATTGCACAAGAATGGTATTCGACATTATTAAGTAGTGCTGATTTATATGATCGGGCAAATTATAATTCTTTAATTAATGGTGTTCCATTATATTTACGTAGCAATCCTGACAATGAAGGTTTAGAAACTTTCATTCATATGTTAGGACAACATTATGATATTATTTATACATATATTCGCAATGTTTCTAAAATATATTCAAGAGACGAACATCCTAAATATGGCGTTCCAAATGAATTACTTTATTCTGTAGCAAAACAATTTGGCTGGTCTTTAACTGACGGGAATCAATATAAAGAGTTATGGGAATATGTTTTAGGTACAAATGAAGCAGGAATACCTATTACAGGTTCTAATACAGTAGGCGATGCATCATTGCCAGGCAAGGACATGACATTCCACGTATGGCGTCGTATTGTTAATAATTTGCCAGGACTATTGAAGTCAAAAGGAACAAAACGAAGTGTGAAAGCATTATTGTCGTGTTATGGCATACCGCAGAGCATGATATCAATTAATGAATATGGTGGACCTAGATTAGACAGACCACCAGTTTATGAAAAATTGAATTTTGATTATGCATTAGATTTGATTACAAATACTGCTGGTACAGTAACAGTTGATTATGATCAACCAATCAGGTCGGTAGAACTTCGTTTCCGAACAGATAATGTACTTGATAATCCAGCATTGCCTAGCACAATGAATTTATTTTCAGTAGATTCAAATGATGTTACTTTAGACTTTACAAGAGGTACATTAGGTACCATTCAAATTAACGGTACTAGTTCAGCTGATATTGAAATGTTTGATGGCGGATGGTTGAATGTATTATTAAGAAGTGGGAGTAATGCATCGTTAGAAGTTGTTGCTAAAAAATCAAAATATGGAAAAATTGTAGCAGCAGTCTCTGCTTCAGCAACAGCATCATTTGCATCAGCCGGAACGGTAACACTTGGTGGAACGGGGGGAGGCGCACGTCTTCAAGGACAATTACAAGAATTGAGATTATGGACGTCAAGTTTACAAGATTCACCATTTAATAATCATACAAAAGCACCTGCAGCATACGATGGTAATGTTGATGCATATGATGAATTGGTATTTAGATTGCCACTGACACAGAATATAAATCATACTGCTACTGGTAGTTTGCAAGGTGTTGAACCAAATGCGTCTGGAATTAGTGGATCGTTTGTCGGGTGGACAAATAACATACCATATGATTCGATTGAAGAGACATATTATTATGATGGAATTTCTTTAGCTGCTGGGACATTTGATGACAATAAAGTTCGTTTAGAAGATAATGAACTTATTGGAACATTAGATGTTAACACTAGAGCGGAAAGAAGCCAATTCGATAAAGCTCCGTTAGATTCAAATCGTTTAGGTGTATATTATTCACCGCAAACAATGATTAATGAAGATATTATTGCGCAATTAGGATTTACTGAATTAGATTCTTATATTGGTGATCCTGGCCAACAACATGAACGTTCATATCCAGATCTAATTAAAGCCGCACAAGGATATTGGAAAAAATATGATACTAAAAATGATCTTAATGCATATATCAAAATATTTACATTGTTTGATCTTTCGTTCTTTAAACAATTAGATCAATTACTACCTGCTCGCGCTGATAAAATAACTGGATTACTAGTTCAACCTAACATTTTAGAAAGAAATAAAGATTCGTTTCTCCCAAGAATACAGAGAAATGATATTGTATATAATTCAGAATTAGATGTAAATGAAACTACAATATTGTCAGCTAGCAGGCCGCAATATGAATCCTTATTACCAGTTGGTATAATTCCTACCGGGTCATCTTTTGTATATGAATCTTTGTTACCAATTGGCATAATTCCTACCGGGTCATCTTTTGTATATCAAGGAAATTTAGATGTCATTACATTGCAATTAGAATCAGATCTAGATAAACAGTTCGTAGGATATTTAACTCGTAGTTCTGCAGAAAAATATGGTGGTATGCCAGGAACGTTATTTCAACCTATTACTGGCAGCATTACTTCTGAAACGAGAGAAAGTGTTAGTTATATAGAATACCGCAAACGTTTATATGACATAACTTGGCCTATAGAATCTTCTTCATTTTCAGCTGTTAGTAGTAGTTATTTAACATTTGCAGGAGGCGACGAGTTTGATCCAACAACAGTAACCGGCGACGAACAAGATGGTGTTCAGTCTGCAACGATAGTTTTGGAAGAGCCGGCATTAATTAGTAAATGGAATACAACACAAGATATCGGTGAAGAAGAATATACTATAGTTCCATCAGGGTCAAATATTCCTATTGCAATTTCTAGTTCTGTTTCGGCAAGTTTAGCAGCTACTATAGGAGATAATTTAATCCAATTTACCGGATATGATATAACTATTACTAAGTGGGGAGATATTCAAAATTATAGTGAAGGCGCGGTAACAGATCAAACATTTATATTTAATGGGCAGACAGTTTCATTTGCATTGTACCGGACGGGATCAGCTGATTGGGATATTACAAATGATTATCCGACAGGAGGTGAGCAAACGGTATATGGAAATCCTAACCACGGATATACTCCAAGTGGCGTAA
>Ga0099847_1000689_pt1 | contig 11485 bp, 21 predicted proteins | sample CB_VirMetaG_2_FD_78178 | JGI IMG/M metagenome (GOLD analysis project Ga0099847, IMG submission 78178) | Freshwater to marine saline gradient viral communities from Chesapeake Bay - CB_1504_2 Viral MetaG | ecosystem: Environmental > Aquatic > Marine > Coastal | place: USA: Chesapeake Bay...
ATGGAGGTGTTATGCCTTTAGGCCGACCAAAATCCAAAGTAGAGGAATTGGAGGTAGTTGTGAATGAAGATAACTCAATTGAGGTAGTTGCTAAGTAATATATAGTTTTGGTTTGCCCCTTTAGCTCATCGGTTGGATGAGCTTTCGGGGTCCAAAAAACAAAACATATGATAAAGAAAATTTTAACGCAAGCTCAACAAATGTTGTCTTTGGATTTTATAAGTGAAAATACTCATTTAATAGAGAATATAGATGGTGGGTTTGAGGAGTGTAGTATCTCTTTTTATATAGATGGAAAGTTCATGTTTGTTGATTTTAGTAATTATAGGTATGAGTCTCATACCGTTTTGAATCCCAAATAATTTTTCGTATATTATAGTATAATAAGAAATAAGAGATATGCACGCAAGAGAATATTTTTACGCATGTGAGGAATTTCACAATTATGGTAAGGTTAAGGATATAGACTTCTCAGATGAGTTATGGTATGAACCACTTGATGGTGAGGATAATAAACATATTATTAAATCAATTGATTTTGAAGAGGGAGTGGTGGAATTAGGTGAGTATGAGGACTTCGGATGTGATTGTTGTGGTTCTTATTATGCTAGTACCTATTATGATTTGGATGAATTAGCTAGTCATGGTTATTTAGGATTGGTACTTGATCGTTTAGGTGATGTACTAATTGAGAAAACAGGGGTGTAGTTTGGATCACCAAGATAATTTTCGTATATTATAGTATAATAAAAAGATAAGTTATGACAAAAAGACAAATGCACCAAGAGATTAATAAGAAATTTTATGAATTTGTAGAGGCAAATTATCCACACTACACAATCGATGATAATGAGGGTGGTGGAAGAATTTATCTCATTAGTGAGAGAGATGATGATGACTTTAGGAAATATGATTCAATTGAATACCACCAGTCAAGACATACTGTTTGTGGTTATAATGATAACTCTGAACGTGGGTTAAATGATGAGTATGAGATGAGAGAGTTTTTAGAGAAACTAGTACCCAACTACGATCTGTAGTGGGTTTGTTTTCTCAAGATATTTTTCGTATATTATAGTATAATAAAAAGAGAGATATGACAATAAAGGAAATTAAAGCGGTATTAGAGACACCAGGAACAATATTTACAGCTCCTAATTCAATGGGTGAAATAGTTGAATTTAGATGTCATGGTGATGTTAAATACGATGATGAAAAAGAAGATTTTATTCCTACAGGAATAGTAGGTTCGATTTATAAAAATGATACAGGTGTTAAGGGGATGAATGTTGATAGATTCGGTCCAACGTGTGTTTGGTTGTATACGTTTGATATGTTGAGTCAAAAGAGTGTGGGTAAAATAAGATATGAGGATGTTGAGATAGTTACTCATGGTGGGACAACAGCTGAGACGCTTGAGCGAGTAAGACAAAGTTAATTTTTGACTTTCGTAGATCTTATTTCGTACGTACGTATTACTAATTGGTGTGGTACGTACGTATATGGTACTAATATGTTATATATCCCCGCGTACGTTAGTATCAATATACGCGTGGAGTAGTGGTGTGGGTGGGTTATGGGTATTTTTAGTGCTAGTACAACTCTCCCACATCGACCATTATATACCTATATATCCATACCAAAACATAACCCCAAATTTCGAAATGGCAAAAGGAATAAAAACCTAAAATACCATAAAAAAGGGATCTTGAAACATTTTTCACTATCGACAAGATATATACTTATATTTTAAAAAATGCTTGGCTTTAGTAGATATTCTTCGTATAATACAGTATAATAAGAAAAAAATAAAGGTCATGTCAAACGAAATCAAAAATCGTATTCGCAAGAATATCATTAAAAGAAAAATTCAGCTATACGCATTTATTTTATTGGGTATAATTGGAATTGGATTAATCACATTAGGAGTTCTTGGATTGTTTAATATTCAAACTTTATTAGCTTTAATTCCAATAGCATTAATGATGAGAAAAAATACTCAAATGTGGGATATATATAATAACCTAATTATCCTCCAGAAATTCATCCACGATGATGATTTTAGAAAAGAATATAAAGAAAAAGAATTAAATAATCAATAAAAACAAATAAATATGGCAAAGAAAACAATGTATCGCAGATTAATCAAACCAGAAGATGGAACCACAGCAGTAACATTTAACGGTAAATTACACAATTGGGAAGGACCAGCTTTAATCCCAGAAGGAGACCCGAAAAAAGCAGAATATTATCTTTACGGAATCCAATATACAAAAATGCAATGGAAAGCAGCCATCAGCGACCATACAGGATTACCATGGTATAAGAACCCAGGTGCAACAGTTCGATTCTAATGAGATTAAAAATAGGTGATAGAGTCTTATGTTCATTCTTAGGTGATAAATTTAAAGGTACCCTTATTGAAAAAAACAAAGTTAAATTAGATAAGGGTACTATATTACCTCTTATATACCCTAAAGATAAAGCAGATAAAGACGCCCCATGGCATATAATAAAAAAGTTATGAAAATCTATAAACATAGACTTAAACAAAGTATCTTTGATTTAATCCAACTTGACCAAAGTCAAATAAAATTAGATAAGACAACCATAGTAGTAACTTACTCTACTAAACCCTTACACCAAGTAAAATACCACTATGATTGCACCTCCCAATGTTTAAATGACTTTAGTATAATCCGTTTAATTAACAACAAACTTTACTCCTAATGAAACTTACAAGAATATCCAAATCCGAAGCCAAGAACTTCATTCTACTCAAGGAGGACTTCACCGATAACCCTCCAAAGTATTTTACCCTCACTCCATCTAATGATCCTAAGTACCCAGGCTCCAATGGATGGGAGGATGTCACTTACTATACGGGACGGAAAGTGGATCTATATGCTAATAGAGAAGGTGATGGAGATTCTTGGGTTTACATCTTATCAAACCCCTCAATACCTAACCAACTCAAAATTGGTTCCACCCAAAAGAACCCCGATATAAGGGCTAAACAATTATCTCGTGGAACTGGTGTGCCTACTAAGTTTAGGGTTGAATTTGCATTTAAATGCTTTAATGCTGAATCATGTGAAAAGGAGATTCATAAGGTATTAAAGGATTGTAGGGTGAATAAGGATAGAGAGTTTTTCTTGGTAAGTCTTCAAGAAGCACAAGATATAGTAAAGAAAATAGGTAAAAAATATTTATAATGAGAAAAGTATATGTAGTATGTTTTATAGAAGCATCAAGTATTGTAAAAGAGGTTAGTTTTTTCTCAACATTAGATGCTAATATTTCATATGGAAATTTAATTTTAGAACCGATTGAGGAGTTTCTTTCACGAGATGATGCTGAGGTTTGGATTAGAAGGAATGGAATTGAGGGGAATGATTATACTATTGTGGAAATTTTTAGGAAATGATAGTATATACGTATTGAAGTAGGGGGTGGGGTTATAGGTAACTAGCTACTTGGATTATAAAAGAACATTAATTATGAATAATAAAATAAATAAACTTCAAGAATTAAAGCTAGAATATATCCATCAAACAAATATCCTTGATGAATTATGGTTATATCATCCCTCAAATCCTAATTTTGTAAATCCTATTAGGGCTTATGAAGAAATTAAGAATAACTTACATGATTTAGAGCATAAAATCAATTCTTTAGAACGTGAAATTAATTCTTTAAATTGAAATCAATAAATGGGCTTAGAAGATTTTTATAGAAGTTTATATGGTAAGAAGGATGAACTTACTAAAATGGAAGAAGAGATTGATGAGTGGAAAGATACCCCGAGATATAAAATGGGTATGTTTGTTAAACTCATTATAAATGGAACTATATTTAGAAAACAACTTTCTAATATGTTTGAAGAGAAAAATAAAATAAACATTGGTGATGCCGGGGAGTTTATAATGTATAACAGAGCATGGTATTGGATTAAAGATTTTTCCCTGAAGGATGAGGATTGGGTTGATAGTGTAAAACATTATGAAGAAGAAGAAATTATCCGTGCCTGTGAATTAACTATTTCATATTTTGAAAACTTAGAAGAATATGAAAAATGTTCACTTCTCCTCTCAATTAAGAATCTTATAAAAAATGCTTGATTTCCCAAAGTATATTTTATAACTTCACTAACATAAGTAAGATAATAAAAATTAAATAACTAAAAAAATGAATAACAAAATATTAGCTCTAAGAAGAATAGAGCAACTAAATAATAAGTTAAATAAATTAAGAACAGAGTTATCCCAAAGGAATATCCAAAACAGTCAAGCTGTTTTACAAGAAATAAAAGAAACTATGGATGACTTACAATCTATTATTGAACGAGAAAATTAATCTAAAAACAAATAAGTTATGAATTTAACCCCTGAACAAATCCAGACTAACTGGGAAGAGTTTAAAGATAATATTGAGAAATATATTACCGGAGAAAGAAAAAGTAAATTACTCCAATTTTATGAAGAGTATCAAGATAGAATTATTCTAATGCCTGCTGCTCATAAAAAAGAATACCATAATGCTTTCCCAGGAGGATATGTTGAGCATGTTAATAGAGTAGTTCGTTGTGCTCTAAAACAATATGAATTATGGAAAGAAGAAGGTGCTGATGTTACTACTTTCACTATTGAAGAACTTGTATTCTCTGCTATTAATCATGACCTAGGAAAAATGGGTGATGAAGAAAATGAAGCATATATCCCTCAGACTGATAATTGGAGAAGAGAGAAATTAGGAGAGGATTATATGTTTAATTCTAAAGTTCCATTCGCTTCAGTTCCAGATAGAGGATTATATCTATTACAATCTCATGGAGTTCAATATACTTTTAATGAAATGTTAGCTATCCAGACTCATGATGGTTTATATGATGAAGGAAATAAAAAGTATTTATTTGCTTTCATGCCAGAACAAAAACCAAGAACTTCATTACCTTTCATCTTACATCAAGCTGATTTGATGGCAGCCCGTATTGAATTTGAACGTGAATGGCTACCTAAGTTAAAGGGAGAAGAAAAATCCGTGCCTAACGGGAAAAAGAATTTTACATTAGATAAGAATAATAAAAAGACTCCAACTAAAGATAAAGCATTAAAAAGTGTTCAAAGTGAAGGTCTTAAAAACTTGTTAGATAAAATATGATAGTTGCCATATCTATTTTAGGGGTTTTGGTTGTGGGTCTTGGATTCACAACCATAAACCTTCTAAGAAAAAATGAAAAACAAGAAGATATTCTAGTAGGATACCTTCAATATTTGGATAAACTTTCCCAAATAATCGAATTTACAGATAAAAAACTTAAAGAAATAGATCATAAAGGATCTTTTGCTGCGGATGATGAAATTGGATTTTTCTTTGAGGAAGTTAAAAATATTCAAACTATATTAAATGAATTCAAGGTAAAAAATCTTGAAAAATAATCTTATTTTTATGCCTCCAAAATCAAAAGTTAATAGGAATTATTTTACCCAAGAAACTGAGGATGCTATTTTACTTTATAATAAAACAGAATCTCCTAATCAACGTAGTAAAATTTATTCCAAATCTATCCATTACCCATTCTTTAAACTTACTCAAAATATAATTCATACTTTTAAGTTTTATAACACTGATGTAGAAGATTTAGAACATTTACAACATGAGATTATTGTATTTCTCTTAGGAAAAATGCATTTATATCATCACAGTAAAAGTATTGAAGATAGATTACACAAGATAATTAATAAAAAATATGAATATGAATCTTTACATAAACAAGGTTCATTTCTTGAGTATACTAATAACGCTGATAAGATTACTAGTCAACAAATAAAAGACTTTATAAAACCGTACTTAGAATTTGTATGTGATGATTGTAAAAAAGAATTAAAGCGTTTAACTCCACCTAAAGCATATTCTTATTTTGGGACTATTGTTAAGAGATGGTTGATTAACGATAATAAGAAAAATTATACTAAAAAGATCAATTCATCACCTATAGAAGATTTACATCATTCCCTTGAGTTTTCTTATGGATTAGATTCCTCACTCCCTTCAACAGACCAGTTTTCTTTATTTTTGGATGATTTTGTAGATTATATTGATATTAATATTTACAATTTTTTCCCTAAACAAAAAGATGCTCAAGTAGCAGATGCTATCTTAGAAATATTTAGAAAAAGAGAATCTATAGATGTATTTAATAAAAAAGCCCTTTACATCTATATAAGAGAGCAAGGAGATTTTAAAACTCAAAAAATCACCAAAATCTCAAATGAATTATCTGAAATATTTAAAGAAAAATACATATTTTATCTAGAAAATGGTTGGGTAGATTTTGAAGAACTATAAAGAATATATTTATAACCAAACATATTCGTATGAGTAATCTAGATAAAAAAATATTTGGTAAAAAGAAATTCTCAACTCTACTTGAAGAAATATATTCTAACCAGAAAAAAAAAGAAGAACAAATAAATGCTCTTATTCAAGAGTTAAAACCACTTATTACTGATATTGGAGAGGCTACTCTTATAGTTCCTTTAATTAAGGAATATATGGAGTTAGGATTAAAAAATGATGAACAGCTTATCAAAATGGCTACTATCATCCAAAGATCCCTAAATACAGGTAAAGAAGCTGAAGAAGACTTTGGTTTATCTGAGGAAGAAAAGAAACAACTATTTAATGAAATAGAAAATTTCAATAATAACACACCTAAAAAGCTACAATGATAAATAGAGTTGGTTTAACAGGTGCAATTAAAAACCTTCAATCTAATTCTACCCCAACAAAAGTAAAAACTAAAGTAACTACTTTTGGGAGAGTTAAGGATATTATTCTGGATGAAAATCATCCTAGATTTTCTGAATTTGGGGAATGGAATGGGTTAGGAACTATAATTGTAGATGTTTTTGATAAATCCAATCCTGGGGTAGAAAAAATTGCTAAACCATATTCTCCCCAATCTAAAAGTTTACCTATAGTAAATGAAGTAGTTCAATTATTTCTTTTACCTGTTCCTACTAACTCAAATATTCTTATAAAAGAGTATTATTATTTACCTTCCCATGATGTTTTGAATAGTCCACATCATAATGCTTTACCAAATCCTATAGGAAATAATCTTCCTCCTTCTCAACAATTAGATTACCAACAAGTAGAAGGTGGATTAGTTAGAAGGGTAACTGATGGATCTACAGAAATAGATTTAAATAGTCCTTCAAACCCAAGTCAAAATACATTTATTGAAAAATCTAATATTCACCCCCTTCTCCCATTCTCAGGAGATATTTTATATGAAGGTAGATGGGGTAATAGTTTAAGATTTGGTTCAACTGCTAAATCTAATAGTGAATATAAAAATAATTGGTCAGAAGCAGGTGAAAATGGAGACCCTATTGTAATTTTAAGAAATGGTCAATCATCAAACGTTTCTCAAGAGGGGTGGATTCCTATTACAGAAAATATAAATCAAGATTTATCTTCTATTTATTTAACTTCAACTCAAAAATTACCTATTGAGAGAAATTGGGATAATAAGTTTAAAGTTTTTTCCCCTTCAAGCAGACCTATTTCTTTATTAAATTATTCTTCTCCACAAATCCTACTCAACTCAGATAGGATAGTTTTAAATGCTAAAACAGATGGAGTTTTAATAAGTGGAGAACAAAGTTTTAACGTGTCTGTAGGAGAATATACAAATATTAATTCTAAAAATTTATATGTTGATTCTCAAAATGTTAGACTAGGTAATCAAAATGCTACTGAACCTTTACTTTTAGGAGACACTACAATAGAATTATTTAATCAACTCTTACAAACCCTAAATAATCTAGTTTCAGTTTTAGAAACAGATCAGATTTATCCTGGAGGAGTAGCTGCTCCAAATACTCCATTAAATTTGGTAGCTTCTAATACTAAACAAATTATTAATAAAATCCAATCCCAACTAGAGAGTACTAAATCTAAAGTTAGTAAAACTATATGATCCAAGACCAACCATATAATATTTCTGGGGTAGTAGTTGATAAACTAACAAAACAGCCTTTGATTGGAGTTAAAATTTCCTACAATGAAAATTCTACTCTTACCAACTCAGATGGAGAATTTAATTTAAATGGAGTGGCTACTACTGAAGATTTTATTCAAATAAACATTAATGCTTCTTCATATGTTCCACAAACTAAATCCCCTTATACAGGAGATAATAAAGTTAAAAATAATTTAGGAGTAGTAGAATTAGTTCCTAATAAAACTAATTTGGAATTAGAAAAATTAAAATCCTCTCAACTTGATAATAATTTGGTTCAAAATATTATCCCTAAAGATGCATCATCTTTACAACAAAAAACATTAAATAATACTATAAATAATCTAAAATCAATTTTAATTCCTAGTATATTAGGGTTAATTGCTCAATTTGGAGTAACAAATGCTTTAGATTTTATTAATAGTAAAACATCTAATATTGATCCTTCATGTCCACAAGACATAGAAGTATTAAAAGGATTAATAAGTAAAAGAAACAAACTAGCTAAACAGTTAAATAACTTATATAAAACTGTAAATATAACTACAAAAGCTTTGGGGTTGTTAGATATTACTTTAACAACTTTTACTACAACCTTTACTTTCTTAAAAGCTCTTCCCATCCCAACCCCACCCCCACCTTCACCTTCATTAGTACCACCTATACAAGATTTAAAACCTGGAATAGATAGTAATATTAAAAAATTTACTACTATAAGTAGTGGTCTTTTAATTTTATTAACTACTTTAAGAGACTCAATCCAACAAGCCTTAGACCTACTTAAACTCTTAGATCAGTTTATTCAAAATTGTACAACAGATGCTGAATTAACTGAAGTAAATGAAGAATTAAGAGTAACTAACCAAACATCTCCCCCAACAACAACCCAAATAAATGGATTTACAATGGATGTTGAAACTGAAAATACTACTAATGATCTTAAAAGAAAAAGAGCTATAGCTAAAAACAATCAAGGAATCATTTTACTCCGTGGAGAATATTCATATAGTTCCTCAGATCAAATTTTAATTGATGAATTAATATTCTATATTCAAACTAATGGTTTAAAAGCTGATTAATTAAATATTTATAATCAATATGAAAACAAGTGTCTTTAAAAAAATTATAAAAGAAGCAGTAAAAGAAGCTTTCCAAGAAGAACTAAAAGAAGTCCTTTTAGAAGCCGTAAAAGCTCCTAAACCACAAATTGTTCAAGAACATTCAATCCCTCAAGTTGATATATCTTCAAAACCAAATGAAGTAACAGCTAATATGAGAGAAAAGTATATGGATGTATTGAATGGGATGAGTATGACTAGTCAAGATGCTAAACCAAAATTCAACCCATCTCCTATGGCTGATCCCATAAATGGAAGTTTACCTGATGGAGAGGTTGGAATGGATCAAATTATGAATTTAATGAATACTAAATAATGGCATTTAACCAACAGCAAATATTCCCTATAGATTTAGATAACAGTGCTGCTGTTGGTATTTCTCTTCCTTTTAATGGCCCTGCTGTTTTTAAATCAAATTATCAAACTAAGGATGCTATTAAATATAATCTTATTAATTTTTTCCTCACTAATCCTGGAGAAAGACCATTAAACCCAAATTTTGGGGGTGGATTAAGAGATTTCATTTTTGAACAAATTAGTAATGATAATATTGATTTTTTATTAGAAGATGTTTCTAGTAAAGTAGGAGAATATTTTCCAAATGTTCAAATAGAGGATTTAAATGTTTTAAGAAACGAAGATAACAATCAAATAACTATAAATTTTACTTATAGAGTTGTAAATACTAACATACAAGACGAAATTAATATATCATTTACATAATGGCTACTATCAAACGTGATATAAAATATCTAAACAGAGAGTTTTCAGATTTTAGAACTCGATTAATCGAATTTTCTAAGACATACTTTCCTAATACTTACAATGATTTTTCTCCATCATCTCCTGGAATGATGCTTATTGAACAATCTTCTTATGTAGGTGATGTATTAAGTTTTTATTTAGATAATCAATTTCAAGAAAATTTTATCCAATATGCTCAACAAACAAATAATGTTTATGAATTAGCATATATGTTTGGATATAAACCTAAAACTACTGGAGTAGCTCAAACTACTATTGATGTATATCAACAGTTACCGGCAAAAACTGTAGGTGGAGTAACAGTACCTGATTATGATTATGCCTTAACTATAAATGAAAATACTACAATTTCATCAACAACAGGTGGAAATACTACATTCCTTCTCCAAGATAAAATAGATTTCGCTGTTTCATCTTCTCAAGACCCAACAGAAGTATCTGTATACCAAATCTCAGGGAATACTCCTCAATATTATCTCTTAAAGAAAAGTAGAAATGCTATTTCATCTACAATTAATACTCAAACATTTGGGTTTACTACTCCTGAAAGATTTTCTACTATTGAAATAAATGCTCCTAATATAGTAAAAATTCTAGATATCACAGATTCTGATGGGAATGTTTGGTATGAAGTAGATCATTTAGGACAAGAAATGGTTTATAAAAAAATAAAAAATACCAATACTAATGATCCTAATAATGTTTTAGATTCTGGAGAAGTACCTTATCTTTTAAGATTAGAAAAAGTTCAAAGAAGATTTGCTACTAGATTTATTTCAAATAATACTCTCCAAATCCAATTTGGATCTGGAACTACTAATGATAATGATGAAGAAATAATTCCAAATCCTAATAATGTAGGTTTAGGGCTTACTTTTGAACAATCCAAACTCACTTCAGCTTATTCTCCTACAAATTTTCTCTATACAGATACTTATGGGATAGCACCTTCTAATACTACATTAACAATTAGATATCTAATAGGTGGAGGAGTTGGTTCTAATGTTGATGCTAATACTGTAACTAATATTGATACATCAACTGTTAACTTTAATTTAAATAATCTTAATTCAACGACTGCTAATTATATTTTTGGTTCAATTTCTTCAACTAACCCTGAAGCAGCATCTGGAGGTAGAGCAGGAGATACTATTGAAGAAATTCGACAAAATACTTTAGCTTTAAATGCTTCACAAAAACGATCTGTAACAGCAGATGATTACTTAGTAAGAGCTTTAAGTATGCCTTCTGAGTATGGGGCCATCTCAAAAGCATATATTGAACAACCTAAATTAACTGATGAACAAGTTTCAACTATAGAAACTCTTAATTTATATTGTTTATCTCAAAATTCTCAAGGTCAATTTACTCAACCCTCAAATACATTAAAACAAAATTTAAGAACTTATCTTTCTCAAAATAGGATTATTGGTGATAATATTGAGGTTAGAGATGCTTTTATAATTAATATATCTGTTAATTTTGAAATTATAGTATTACCTGAATATAATAATAATGAAGTATTATTAAATTGTATTAATGAATTAACTACTTATTTTTCTAGAGAAAAATG
>Ga0099847_1000690_pt1 | contig 11476 bp, 20 predicted proteins | sample CB_VirMetaG_2_FD_78178 | JGI IMG/M metagenome (GOLD analysis project Ga0099847, IMG submission 78178) | Freshwater to marine saline gradient viral communities from Chesapeake Bay - CB_1504_2 Viral MetaG | ecosystem: Environmental > Aquatic > Marine > Coastal | place: USA: Chesapeake Bay...
GGCCCACAAATGTATTTGGCAGATGGTGCTTTACCTAGCTATATTGATATTACTACAGATCAAAGATTAGCACTTGCTAAAAAAGAAAAAAGTAAATTTTTTATAGGTGACGAGCAAGTTACTTTATCAAAATTACGTGATGCTATAAGGATACACAGCCAGGAGGAACAAGATATAGCCGAAAAGGAGGGTAAAAACTGGTACAAAACATTGGTATTTTTGGAATATAACAGAAACGACAATACCTTAACGTGGGATTTAAAAAACAGTAAAAGCGACATTATAAAAGACTATCCAAAACCAAAAGACAAAAAATGACCAACAATAACCGAAAAAAACCGAAAATAACTACTTTTAAACTTAACAAAAATTTCAACAAAACACTAGATAATATTATAGCTAGTGGCATAGCTTTAGAGGTGGGACTAGGTAAATATAGTTGCCATATCATTACTAAAAACGACAAAGCAAAGTATAAGTTTATAACCTGTATGCAGACAAAAAAAACCTTTATAGGTTATGCTAAAATATTAAAGGACTTGAAACGTGAAGAGATCAGCGTTTTAATGTCAGACCTGGAAGACAACGTAAGCGAAAAAAATAATGTTTATTTTGAGATGGGCCGGTACGAAACTAAACACTATGAAAATGCAGTTTGTGTGGATCTTAACTCAGCCTATTTGCAAGCTATGTATAATTTATCTTTAATTACAGATGAAACTAAAGCCTGGATAGAAACTAATCTAACTAAAAAAGAAAGGTTAGTTGCGGTAGGTATGTTAGCAAAACAAAAGGAAATTTTGGAATTTCACAAAGGTAAAATTACTGTAGATCATAAAGAAGTATCTAAACATAGATTTGTTTTTAATGCTATAATCCAGGAGGTAAGCAGAGTAATGCACGAGGTACAAAGTCATTTTATGGAAGATTTTATAGCGTATTGGGTAGATGGTATTTATCTTAAAAATGAATGGATAGCTATAGATGTTAAAATGATGTTTGAAGCAGCTGGGTTTCCATGCAAAATAGAACACCTAACAGACTTTAGAAGCAAGTTTAACTTTACCTATATGGATTATTCATATTATAAAGATGGTCAATTTAAGATCTTAAATATACCTGTTAAGGAGGTCCAGGAGTCTATGCGAAAAAATTTAGTATCTAGTATTAACTCAAAACGAGTAGAACAGCGACTAGATGCTATAGATACAACTAGCTATTTTGAAAAATCAAAATTCTATAGCCAGGCCGATCTATTTGATTAAATTATCAAATATTGTAGCTTTCTCATAAATAGCTACAGCTCGTTTAATTATTTCTTTATGTGATACGCCATTCTGGTATGCCAGGTGGCGTATTTTTGTATGTATTTTTTCGTTAACCTGGATAGGATATTGTTTAGGTTTTTTACTATGACCTTTTTTAAGTTCCATATTTTAGTGGGTTTTAGCCACAAATATATATACTTATAACTATATATTCTAAATTCTGTAAAAATCAAATTAGATTAATTCTAAATAGTTTAGTTTAAAAGGTTTAATTTTGCGAAAATGAATAAGAAGTGGTGGTTGTATCTAATTAGTATTTTTGGTGCTGTAGCTTATTATGAGTATCAACGATACATGAAGCTGGTAGATAGTTTATCTATGATACCTAGCAATGTTCGTGTATCAATGGCTAATAATGGTTCATTACAAATAAGTTTTATTTTAAAAATTACCAATGCTACAGACAAAAGTTTAACTTTAAGATCAGTAACAGGTAGTATATATTCTGGTCCTTTATTTTTGGGGACTTATAAAGTTATGCAGTCAGCCAACATTAGAGCAAAAGAAACTACACAAGTAGCTGTAATAGCTTATAGTTCAGCACAAAATTTGTTAGATCTTATAGCTAAAGGAAATGTACTAAGTAGCACTTATACGTTGAAGTCTGAAATTTTCATAGGTTTTGATGTTTTGGGATTATTATCTATACCTGTAAAGGTTCCAGATACGTCTACTTTTAGAGATCCAACTTTGCAAAGCAATTTTAATTCAGCAATAACCAAATTGAAAAACTTTTTTAAGATATGATATTAGGCAAACCAATTCAAGGCAATAAAACTATTGTAGTAAAAAAATCTGGTACTAACAGCGACATTATAAAGGCTATGATAAAGTATATGCCTAATGCTGTATATCAATGTCAAAAAAGAGCTAGTATATTTAAAGGTAAAGATGATCTAGAAACCTGTAATAACATCTGGTCCTTTCTGAAACATAATATAAAGTACGTTGAAGATAGTGTACATTTTCAAGACATTCGTTTGCCAGATCGTTTAGTTAAGGACCGCAAAGGTGACTGTAAAAGTTTTAGTATGTTTACAGCTGGTATCTTACAAAATTTAGGTATACCATGTAAATTTGTTTTTACTAGCTACACCAATAATAAAACACCACAACATGTCTATGTGGAAACAGACAGCGGAATTATTATAGATGCAGTCTGGAAGAAATTTAATAGTGAGAAAGCATATACTTATAAATACTACAAAAAAATATGAACATTAAAAAATACGTCAAAGAAAATCCTGTAGTAGCTGTAGCTGTTATAGGTGGTGTAGGTTATGTAGCTTATAAAGCTATATCTGGTTGGATTAAAAAACCAGCTAAAAAAGAACTAGATAAAATTGAAGCAGAAAAAAAGGTTTTAGAAAAAACTATAGATCCGACTACAGGTCAAACTATGAAATTAACCAGGTCTGCTGGTCAATGGAGGTTAGTAGCTGATAGTATTTATAATTCAATTAAATATAGTGCTGTAAGTGATAATAAAGCAAATGCTGAATTTCAGTTAAAACAGCCAATGAATGATTTGGACCTAGCTACTTTAATAGCTCAATATGGTACAAAACAACTTTATTTATTTGGTATTCCAGATGGTGATAAAATGACATTGATAGGTGCTATAGCTAGTGGTGAATTAAGCAAAGATGCTTTATCCAGGATTAATTCAAACTATGCTAGTAAAGGGATTAAATTTAGATGGTAAAAAATAAAAAATAAATATTATGCAAATTAGAGCGTTAACAGGATTTTCAGAAAGTACCATAAAAAATTATGGCCGTAGCTATTCACCTTTGAATGGTTATAATAAAACAATATTAGGAGCTATAGGTGCTGGACCTTATGAGGGTGATCTAGAAACTTTGCCTACTTATATACCAGCACAAACTATTACTGTAAAGGATAAGAAAACAGGTGAAACTAAAAGTTTTAATGTGCAAAATATAGCACAGGTAATACAGATATTATTTCAAGGGTTTCAACTATTAAGTAGTTTAAGAGGTGGATCTGGGCAACAGACAGTAAATATTCCTCCAGCACCAGAAAAAAAAGGAATTAGCACAGAGCTGTTAATAGGTGTAGGAGCTTTAGCTGTAATTTTAATTTTATTAAATAAAAAATAACATGTATACAAATAAAACAATTTTAGGTGGTTATGACCAGACAATAAATGGAGTAGTAGCCGATAAAGCCAGAACAGTATTTTATACACCAAGTAGAGGTGCTTTTTTAGGTTTAGTTAGAATTAATGCTTTTGGATTAGCAGACGTTTTAAACGTACCTAATGATCTTAGAATGTCACAAAGCAAAAGAGATCAAGCTAGACCACTTGTAAATGCTATTTATACTAAGTGGCACGAAAAATTTGGAGGTAACAGAACAGCTTTAGCAGAAGTAATAGCTAAAGGAGCTAAAGAACGTGCTTTTGGTTTTAATATTCCAATAGTAAAAAATTTTAAATGGGTACAAAAACTTAAAGCAGCTGGAGCTATTGGAAACGTACCTAGTAATCAAATAGGAATAGGAGTAGATCCAGCAACAGATACAGCAGCAGCAACTACAGGAGCTTTACCTATATTAGTGGAAATTGGAGGAATTTTAGCTAGTTTAGCTACTATTATACAAATCTTTAAAAAACCAGATGAGGTTACTACAGGTGATAATAGACTAATAGATAATAAAGATACTACACCACCACCAACAGAAGATACAGCTGGTTATGGTCTTATTGGAGCAGCTGTATTAGCAGCTTTATATTTTGGTACGAAAAGTAAAACACCTATTAGAAGACGTAGGACTGTAAAAAAATAAAAATTATTTAGACTCATTATAAATAAAGTATTAAGTTTGTAAAAATTATTAAAAATGATAAGTGCAAAAAACATCTTTAAAAAAGAAAACCTTATAGCGGCTGGAGGTTTAGCTGGAGGTTCATTAGCAGCTGAAATAGTAGCAGCTCAATTAACTAAATCATTCACAGGTGATGATGGTGTTGTTAAAAACGAAAAAATTATTGGTTATGTACCAGTAGCTACAGGTTTATTACTTGCTACATCTACAGGAGTTACTAAGTCAGTAGGTCATGGTATGATAGCTCAAGGTCTAGGTAAACTTGTTAAAAGTTTAATTCCAGTAGATACACAAATATCTTTGGGTATTGGATCTGATGTAATGCTAGGTAATGTTATGATGGGTGAGCCAACAGCGGTAGCTGGTTATAGTGCTTCAAATGCTTATGACTTTACAAGTGCTACTTCTGGCGAAGCTAACTATTAATAAATTTGTATCATATTAAATCATAAATATATATAACAATGAATTCAATTGTAGCAGAAAAACAGTACATATCTAGCAAACTAGGTGTACCTTACGAAAATTTATCTCAATCTTATTTGAGATCAGAAACTTTATTAACCACTCAAGCGGTTATTGATTTTGTTTTACAAACCAACAAAAAAACATTACCTTTAGTAACTGAAAGGTTACTAGATCTTAATGACGAATTTGTGATCACCCACTTTAGCGTAGGTCTTAAAGCTATAGCTAGTGATACACCAACAACTTTGCAACAACTTACAGCTCCTGTATTGACTTATGACAATGCAACAGCTTTCGCTGGAGCTAATGGTGCTAATGTATCAGCTATTTATAACTCAGATCTTAGCTGGACTATCGACAGAAAACAATTTGTTCCACAGTTTCCAGTTAGAGCATTCAGACGTGTACCAACTACCCAACAAGGTATGAATACAGCAGCTTTAGATGAGTATTCAAATGGACTTTTCGCATTCTATAATAGTGAGCCGACCAAAATTGATGGCAGACAAACTATTGATTTGGCCGTTAACTTAGGTAGTTCAACTACTTTTGATGATGCATCTAACTCTTATTATGCAGTATTTGAAGCTCGTGGTTACTTGATCGTGAACGCAAAATCTTAAAATTAATCCTAATTTTATATTAAAAAGTCTACTAATTAATTTTAGTAGGCTTTTTTTTATTAAATTTGTAAAAAATATTATAAGATGAATAACATTATTATCAAAAATTCACAGCTTGTTACAGCTACTTTTGAGGGTACACCAACAGTAAACAGACGTTATAAATTTAATGACATTCCAAACCTTTCTAGAAACAATATCATTCTGTATGGTATAGAAGCTTTTAGTTCTAGTCAATTATCAAACACTTCTGATGGTTCAGACGTAATTTCAGCGGCAGACACATTAGGTGTGACAGTTACTTTGAAAGATAATCAAAATAACGAATTTATTTATCAAATGCCATATTCTGATTTGATCAGAAGTAATAATGGTGGTTTTGTGATTTTATTGGAACCAAAAATAATTAACCTTACCGACTGTTATGTACAAATCAATAATACTTTAGGTATTACTACAGGGGACCAGGCTGTATTTAACTTCTTTTACGATTTCGTTTAATCATGGGCATAGTAAGCGAAATAGAGTCTTACTTTGTAAACACAGGTAAAATTAGATGCTATACAGACAAAGTAGCAAATAATTCAGATGTAGTAAGCATTCAAATACCTGTTAATGGTACTCAAAGAATCTATTTGCCACAAAATAGTTTACTTGATAACCGCAAAATAAGAGCTTTGCAAGTAATTGCAGACGATGAACAGTTTTACGGCTTTTTACCTACAGGAACTACTATAGAAAATTTACCTGTAGCAGCTTTGCCTGTATTCACCTTTACATTTTCTAAAAACAATGAGGAACAGGTATCAACACCTTTTGCTTGTTGCCATAGACCTAGTAATGCTGGTAAATTTAATTTCATAGATAGCGAAGCTGGTAATCATAGAATAGGTGACTGTTTTATAGATCAAGTTGGGCCAGGTAGTTATCAAGGAATAGTAATAACTTTAAAATTCTGGTACGAATAATATGAATTTAACAAACATCAAATACCTTTACGATCTTATGGATAAAGAAAATTTTACTTTCTTTACTGTATACGATAACAAAAATTCACCTATGCGGGACCAATGTAATGAAAATTATACAGTACAAGATGCAAAGGAAGATCTGGAGCAGTTTTTACAATACAATTCTGGAGTATTTCGAGTTGAGTTTAGACGAGCTAAAAACAATGGTCCATCAACTAAAAACTACAGCTTTACCATAGATAACTTAAAAAGTGATCGTGAGCCAGTTACAGGTATAGGTAGTTTTGATGGTGGTGCAAATATGGACTACATGTCTATTATTAATGCTAAAGACGAAAAAATTGAAAAATTACAGTCTGAAATGTTTGCAAATATGATGGCGGCAATGTCTAAACAGCATGAGCTACAAATGGAAGCAATGAAGACAGAACTTAGCAAAGATAAAGGCAATGATGGCTTAATAACAGCTGCTATGGGTGCTTTATCTGGAATGTTTGGCGGTGGTTCAAACATAGCTTTAAGTGGTTTTGACAGCATGGAATTACCGACAATAGAAACAAATAAAAAAATAACCGAACCGATGGTAGATGATAACAGACAGAAAATTAATAATGCTGTAGTGCGATTAATGAAATCAGATCAAAATTTTGCTAATCACATAAGCAAATTAGCGGACCTGGCAGACGAAAGTCCATTAATTTATAACATGGCAATTTCAAAATTAGATGCTTTATAATAAAAATTAAAAAACATGAAAAAAAATTATATAATGTGGTTAATTGGAGGTGCGGCTTTGTACTTTCTAACTCGTAAAAAAGAAACAACAGGATCAGCACCAGCTGCTACACCAGAAGATATAGACTTAAGTCCAGCACAGCCACAAACTACAGCTCCAGGATCTGGTAATGTAGCTCAAGGTCCAGGTGGATCTACAGGAGGTCCAATAGTAGAAACAAACCAATCTTATACATTTTCAGCTTAAAAAAGGTGTATAATGGCAGCATGGGCATTAGCATATAATAATCCTTTAGCTATAATCCAGGCTAGACCAGATAAGTGGGAAGGCCTGGTAGGTAGTGTTAATGGTAAATTACAGTTTGATGCCATGAGTAATGGTGTTAGAGCTGGTATTATTAATTTGTATAATGGTTACTTTAAAAAGGGTAATAACACGTTAATAGGTATATTTACAACTTATGCTCCTTTAGGTCATGGTGGCAATAGTCCTATTACCTATGCAAATTTTGTATCTAGTCAAATAGGTGTACCAATTAACCAGGCTTTAGATTTTGAACAGGTAGTAGTTCCTTTAAGTTTAGCAATAATCAGAATGGAAACAGGCACTACTATTCCAGAAAATACCTATTTAAGAGGTCTTTATGCTGGTATGGATAAATTGGGTTTTGCTGTAGAAGGTGGAACTTTAAAAACAGTTACTGTAACAGGTAAGAAAAAAAGTGAAGGTAAAAGTAAATGGTGGTTATGGCTATTAGCAGCTGGAGCTGGTATTGCAATTTATAACAAAGTAAAATAAATGGAAAATAGAACAGGCACAGGAAATTATTTTTTAGAAAGTATTACAGACTTTCAGAATATCAGTAGCACTAAAATGGTGCAAAGTAATTGCATGAGTATTAGCTTTATTAACAAGGGTACAAGTACGGTTACAATTAACGGTTTAGAACTAACTGCCAATGAAACTATAGAGGTTTCACAGCCTAACACATTCATAGACAGAACTCAGTATCAAGTAAGTTTTGCTACAGGTGGAACAAAAAATTGTTTAGTAATTAGAATTTTACCTAAAAATCAATCGTAATGGCAGCTAGAGTACATTTTGAAACGGTTGCCACAGGTGGTGGCGGAGGTGGTAATATTTCGGGAAGTGGAACTATTAACCAAGTAGCTAAGTTTACAGGGGCAAACACTATAGGTGATGGATTAATAACTGATAACGGTACAAGCGTATGGAATACAGGTGCGGGAAGTATTATAACTAATACGGCTTTTGGTAATGATGCTTTAATAAACAATACTACAGGCACAGCCATTACATCTACAGGATATCAATCACTCTACTCAAACACAACAGGAGGCACTAATACAGCAAACGGATGGAGAGCGCTATTTGCAAACACAACAGGAAGCAGTAATACAGCAAACGGATTTCAAGCACTCTACTCAAACATAACAGGATACTTCAACACAGCAAACGGATATCAAGCACTCTACTCAAACACAACAGGAGGCAGAAATATAGCAAACGGATATAGAGCATTATTTTCAAATACAGCATCTAACAACATAGCAGTAGGTTTTGAAGCGGCACTAACTAACACCACAGGCACAGGCATTACAGCTATAGGCTATCAAGCGTTAAGGGCTAACTCTACAGGAGAAGCTAATACAGCAAACGGTGACCAAGCACTTTATTCAAACACAACAGGTGACTTCAATACAGCAATCGGATTTTATGCACTCCGTTTAAACACAAATGCAGTAAATAACACAGCTATAGGTACAAGTGCATTATCAAACAACAATGCATCCAACAACGTAGCAGTAGGTTATGAATCTGCAAGATTTAACATTACAGGCACAAGCATTACAGCTATAGGTTATCAAGCGTTAAAGGCTAATAGTACAGGTACAGCAAATACGGCTTTAGGTTTCCAAACGTTAACAGCTAATACTGTAGGGTCTAATAATGTAGGATTTGGTAGTTCTGCATTATCTTTAAATACAACAGGCACAGATAATACAGCAATTGGAACCGCATCATTAGGTCTATTAATTACAGGCAGTAATAATACAGCATTAGGCAGAAACTCATTACGAAACAACACCGCCTCCAACAACACAGCAGTAGGTTTTGAAGCAGCGTATTCTAACACCACAGGCACAGGCATTACAGCTATAGGTTACCAAGCGTTAAGGGCTAATACTACAGGTTCAAATAATACGGCTTTAGGTTACCAAGTGTTATTAGATAATACTGCAGGAATAAGAAACGTAGGATTAGGTTATACGTCACTTTTTAGAAACACAACAGGGTCTTTTAACGTGGCGTTAGGTCAAAACTCATTATACTCTAATACAACAGGTAGTTCAAACACAGCATTAGGTTACTTATCTTTATTTAGCAACACAGCAGCTAATAACACAGCAGTAGGAGCAGAAGCAGCAAACGCTAACACCACAGCCACAGGCATTACTGCTATTGGTTACCAAGCGTTAAAGGCTAATACTACAGGTGCAAATAATACTGCTATAGGTTATCAATCTTTATTTTCTAATAATACAGGTTCAAATAATACAGCGTGTGGCATTTTTGCTTTATATGGAAATACATCGGGTAGTTTTAATTCATCATTAGGTTATTTTGCAGATTCGGGTAATTTTAGCGGTAGTGTTATACTTGGAACAAGTGCTACAGCAACAGGAAATAATCAATTTGTAGTAGGTTCTGTAGGCACAAACGCAGGAGCAGTAGTGCCATCGGGACCTGGAAGTGCTACTAATTGGTGGCAAGTAGTTATAAATGGAACACCTTACAACATAATGCTACACGTTTAGAATAAAAAATAATATATTTGAAAAATGATTTATAATTGGCAAGTAACAAACCTTTTTACCCTTGATGAGGGAACAGAAACAGATTACGTAGTGACAGCACTATACGAGGTAACAGGAATCGAACAAAGTGGCGGACAAGAATACACAGCATCTTTATCTAATTCAGCACAATTTGAAGTAGTACAAGGTGCTACATTCATTCCTTATGCAGACCTTACTAACACTATCGTAGTATCGTGGATACAATCTCAACTAGGCGAAGATGGTGTAAACAACTTACAGGCAAGCGTAGCAGGTATGATTAACAGCGAAATTAATCCACCTGTTAGCCCACAAAACACAGAATTACCACCGAATTTTAACAATTAACACTTAAACATAATTAACCAAATGACAGAATCACAAGCAAAAGAAGTACTTTACAATGCAGTAAACATAGCAATCTCAAAAGGTTGTTATAACTTAGATGAATCTATTAGTATAGTAGATGCTTTACGAATTGTTTTAGTAGAAGAAGAAAAAATTGAAACTTTAGAAACCGAATAAAAATAGGTATCGTGAAAAAGAAAATGGAAGATTTAATAGAATCATTAAAACAGTTTATAGAGATAGCTTTCTATATTACAATTGGAGCAGCTGTAAAGGTTATGCACCAGGCCAGAAAAGAAGCTATAGATAAAAAAAGGGTAATTATTACTTTTACCTTTGCTGTTTTTGTGGGTGTAATTGTCAACCATCTATTAATCCTACAGGACCTGGAAAAGTATAGCGGAATAGCTGTATCAATTGCAGCATTATTGGGCGAAAGTTTTGTTACTTACTTACTTACTAATTCTAATAACATTTTTAGGTCCTTTATCAATTCTATTTTTAACATTGACGTTAAAAACCAGGTAGAAAATAATGATGAAAATAAATAGTTATGCTATAGCAGCTACTTTATTTTTAGGTTATTTATTACTTAGAAAAAAAAACGATAACGAAACTGTAAGTATGACTGATAGAGATTATTTTAGAGCTACACCACCAGCTACAGCTAATTTTAAAATGGCTGAATTTAATAGCAAAGATGGTATACCTGTTCCACCTATGTACTATGGAAATGTACAAAAGGTAATGGAGCAGCTGGAAGTTTTAAGATCTTACTTAAATTCGGGTGCTATTACAGTTAGTAGTGGCTACAGGTCCCCAGAACATAACGAAAATGTGGGTGGCAAATCTAAAAGTATGCACCTAAAAGGAAAGGCTGTAGATTTTACAGTTAAAGGTTATACACCGATCCAGGTAAGAGCAGCATTAAGGTACTTAATCGAAAATGGTCGTATTTTAGATGGTGGAATAGGTGAGTATAATACTTTTACTCATTACGACATTGGTTCCCCTAGATCATGGAAAGGCTAATTTATATATTATGCTTTATTCTAGTAAGCTGTTCGCCTAGTAAAAAATTAACCAGATTAGTTACAAAGTATCCAGGACTAATTCAAACTATAGATACAACGATCTATTTTGAAACTAAAAGTGTAGATACGTCTTTTGTATTTAATACAAATTCTAGTATAGATACCTTTTACATTGCCAAAACAAATACAACTATCTACAGGCACCTGGATACGATATGGTACCAGGCTAGGCCCATAAGAGATAGTGTAATAATTAC
>Ga0099847_1000691_pt1 | contig 11475 bp, 19 predicted proteins | sample CB_VirMetaG_2_FD_78178 | JGI IMG/M metagenome (GOLD analysis project Ga0099847, IMG submission 78178) | Freshwater to marine saline gradient viral communities from Chesapeake Bay - CB_1504_2 Viral MetaG | ecosystem: Environmental > Aquatic > Marine > Coastal | place: USA: Chesapeake Bay...
CAGGAAAGTTTTTATAACTCTCCGTCCCTTGGTTAATTACAATCCTGTCTAACAGGTCTTGTTCTAATTCATTAGCAAAGAGTTTGTCATATGTTTCTTGTCTAATACCCCCTGTTAGACTTAGAACCAAGTTAGGGTACTTCTTCATTAACTTAATCACCACTGGAAGTATAAGTTTAATATCAGCGTCATGAGTTATAGAACCTTGCCAACCTAGCACTACATTCTTATCTGCTTCTGTTCTGTTTATCTTACTCCAAAGCGTTTCATCCATACAGTTAGGTAAAACATATACAGGCATATCCATCTTGTATCTTTCCTTTAGGAACTTTTTATATTCGTCTGCTAGTGGTTGTGTAGAAGTAAATAGTGCGTCCACCATTGATAGTGCACCGATAGCCATAGCTTGTTTTGTTCCACCTTGTTCATATCCCTTTTCAACTGCAGGGTTATCAGGGTCTAGTTCTATTATTAAATCATCTAAGTCCATTGCAATAGGTATCTTCAGTGACTTACAAGCACCAATAAGCTTTCCTGCATTTGCAGTATCAGCTTGTTTAATCACAACTAGGTCATACGGTTTAAATACCTTTCTGTATGAACCAAACACATCATCCTTCTTAATATCATGTGACAAATCATACCCCTTCACATCTATATCAATACCCTTAGCTCTTAAAGCCTTTGCAGGTGCGTATGCTCTATAATATCCAATACCACCACATTCACCTGTAGCTATTCTGTATGGTGTATTCCAGTCAGTAGTTATGTAAAGGATTTTCATTTCTTTTTACGCTTAATAACTGCTCTCTTTGCTTTAGCCATTCCTGTTATGTGGTTAATACTTGCTACTGCGTTTTCAGCTAGAGTTGTATAAATGTCTATCACTGTATATTTATCCTTCAACTCTATTTCTTCTAGGATGTTCATGTATACCTGCTTTCTGTATCTAAAAGCCCAAAAAGCTTTCTTGTCTGCAGTAAAACCTATGTCTATCTTAGTAGACTTATATTGGTATTGGTACTCCATTTCAATCTTCAACTTGTACTTCTTTCCATACTTCTCTTGAAACTGTTTCTCTAGCACATCTTCACCTATAAACATTTTATATAGTTGAACCATAATTACTTTTTATCTTCTACAAACAAGCTAGGGTCTTCTTCTATAGTCTTCTTATACTTAGGTAGTTTACCGTTGATAAAGTCTAAAGCCATACCTATGCTCTTATATGGGACTCCTACTCTATCTGTATACCCTCTGTCTATTTCTTCTTTGATTGTTTCAGGTGGTACTGCTACCCCTATGTATAAATCCTTATAGTAAACTCCTGCTATGTCTGTAGCGTTTGGGTTTATTCTAATAGATAAATCTTTGTCTATATCTTTTTGTATCTGCTTCTCAAAGTCTGTTGTTTTCATAAACTTCCACCGTTTAAACTTATATACCTATAGTATAGCATACAAAAACCACCTGTTAAGGTGGCTTATGTAATTCGCTATTAGGTGCTGTTTAATTAGCTCCGAATGTTGAAGCAGTCTTTAGTTCAATTAACCAAGCACTGTTTAGTACCTTAGATACAAAGTTAGCTTTCCATCCAACTGTTGAGTAAAGGTCTAGTGGGTTTGAAGTATCACCAGAATTAGGGTTCTTCACGATTACTCTAGCACCTGACTGACCTGCAAGGTCAACAGTTCCATAAGCATTCATTCCAAAGATAAATGTTGAGTATGTGTCAACATTACCTGAACCTGCGTCTGCTACTACCATTTCGTTGTTAGTTTCAAAGAAACGTACACCGTGTAACTTTCCAATCTCACCATTCTTAATGTTTTCAGGTGTTACGTATCGGTAAGCGTCTAGCCATTCTGAATCACCTCGTAGGTCTGCAGAAACAGATACTGGGATGATTGAGTAAAATTGACTATCAGCAAAGTAACGTGCTTTGTTTACTTTCAATGTTCGTACTGCTTTACGGATTTCAACTCCATCAATAATGTCTGTTGCTGTAACTGCAGTTAGGTCTAGACCATTAACAATTTGTACTGTACCACCACCGTCAAGTTCATCACGGATTAGTGTGTCAATAGTTTCACCTGCGTTTTGTCCCATTACGTCTACTTGCTCTTTCAGTCCTGCGTCAATTGAAGTCAATTCGTATAGGTCTGAAGTTTGTGTCCAGTTACCGTATTGTACTGCTGTTGCTGATACTGCGGTTGTAGACATTGCCACTGCTGTTGGTGTTGTACCTTCAGTAAGTGGTGTAGTTGCTAAAGCAAGTGGTGTCATTCTGTTCCACTTAACTGTAGTTCCTGAGTTTCTAGAAATACTTTTTACTTGTGCACCAACGTCATAAACTAGAGTAAGCTTTGCTCGTTCAAGAAAAACTTTATCGTAGTAGATTGACATGTGGTCAGTCAAGCCTGTTGTTAGGTTGTTTGAAGCCATAATAAATATGTTATGTACCCACCTAACTCAAATGTTTAATTAGCTTTAGGTAGGATTTTGTCTAGTTCTTCAACACTCATGTTTTTTAAGTCTTCTTTTGAATACTTAGTGTTAATAGAAGAGTTTGCATTACCTTGTACATTACTAGCTTTTTCTGCATTGTACTGAGTAACCATATCATCTACAGATTTCTTGATAATTGGGTTCTTTAAGGCTTTTGTGCCACCTAGTTCCATAATATTATCTACTATTTCTTTAGGGTAACCGTCCTGTACCAATTCAATCCTATCCAATCGTGTTGAATCAATAGGTTTATTAATTGTTTCTGCTTTAGAATCTGCAGTAGCTTCCTTTGCAGGTGCTTTTTTATGCTTTACGATTGCTTTTTCAGCTTTCTTCAAGCGTTCAACTGCTTCTTCTTGGGTAAGATTCTCATATTGGTCTTCTTCCCCATCTGTATCAGTGTCAGTATCTACGTCAGTATCTACATCTACGTCAACATCTTCTTGGTCTATGATTTCTTGAAACATAATCACTAAAAGTTAAATCAGATTTGTTTAAGCACTGACCTGCTGTTTTAAGTGTGATTGTTCTGCCGAACTTCACTAAACGGCTTTTGCTTTATTGTGCTCCTGAGAACCCTCTTGGCTTGTTGAATCCCTTTTGCTGAAAAGCTTTCATTTCTGCCACTGTCATTTTCTTTGCTACCTTCTTTGCTACCTTCTTTGGTGCTACTTTTTTTTCTGCCATATTATTTATTTTATTGGTTTAATCTCAAAAATGTTATCTCTTCTCTTCACAATATTCTTTACCTCCGTAACAGTATTAGTACTATTAGTATACACCATCACAGAAGCTACTTCATCTAGCTCTTTTATGTCTAGAACAGAAATAGCATATATATCTACTGTCTGTTCTTCTATTTCATCTAGGTAGTCACGTAGTGCTTCTTCAAAAGGTATGATTTCTCTTTCCCATTGAAAAGGTTTTGCATTCTCTATGTTCCTACCCTCTTCATTCATTTGGTCTTCATTGACTACTGATACTTGAACAATACCTACCCCCTTTTTAGGGCTTTGTACATTTAGGTTGTAGAACTTATGCGTCTTTCCATCTATGTCTTCTTCACGGTCAAGCACCCACTTGTTTACATTAGGCACTCTCCATCCCATATTCTTGTATTCTTTCCTTAGTTCTTCTTTATTCATATGTAACTTTCTTAGAGTTAAGATTTCTTCTCGCTACTTCAAATGCTTTCTTCAATCCTTTTATGTCTGCGTCTATCTTCTTACAAGCTAACACTTCTGCATGAACAGTAGTGCTAGGGTTATCAGTGTTTATACTTTCAATAGAAGTTGAATTAGCAAAGTGTTCTTCAATGTATTGCTCCATGATACGCCAATCAGGGTGCATGATGAATGCTTCTATCATTTCTTTTGTAAGGTGGACTGACATACTAATTGATTATCTTTGCTATGTAGCCATTAAATGAAGCACCAATATCTGTACTTGAAGCACTTGCTACCGCACGTACTCTTAGGTCATAGTTTTTAGGCACAATAAATGGTGGGTTAAAGTTTACTACCGTTGGTTGGCCTTCACTACCTGCTGTAGAAAACTGCCTTCTGAATACTTTATTTGTAGTGTCTACCTCTCGCATTTCTCCTAAAAACTCTACTGTTCTAGAAGCTTTTGTAAAACAATATCCTATGAATTGAGTGATTATGTAATAGTCTTCATTAGATATGCTGGTAGCAGCTTTTTCTGATTGATTACCGTTTACAGGCACTTTCAAGTGAATTTTAGAAGTTGTTTGTGGTACACCTGAGGTTACAGTATCGTTTTCATAAACATAAATGTCCCCTGCAAAATCCACTGTTCCGTTGTTGTATAAGCGTGTAACCCTAGCTAGTGGTGTAGTAAGTGCTGTTTCAGTCTGTCCTACTAGTGTAACTGTTTGAGTTGCAAAAGTAAGCACACCACCACTTATGGTATGTCCCTCAATTACAATTTCTTGTGTATCACCTGCATTAGAACTAGAAAACTTGTCAATAGCGTTTGTGGTACAGTAAGTTTCATCACCACCTACTTGCCATACAGTTTCAGCTGAAGTTCCAATATTAGGATTACGACCAAACTTATAAAGTGATTTACCTTTTTGAGTAACAGAAACTCTATCACCAAAGTTTCTATAGATAGAGTTTTGTGCTTGTGCTATTACTGAGTCTTCAGCTATCTCAACTCGTATTTGGTTATCGTCTTGGTCTATTAGTTTATCTTGTACTGACATATTATTTTAATTATAGTACTTCTGCTAGTGCAGGGTCTTCTTTAGGTTGCTCTCTTGGTGCTACTGGTTTACCACCGCCTTGTGGCGGTTGTTCTTGTTGCTGTTGTTGCATTGCTTCTCTCTTAGCAAACGCTAGTTCAAGTCTTGCTGTGTCTAATCCTATTTCCCTTCCGTAACTTGTAACAAACATTCTTTGTACAGGGTCATTCAAGTCAAACTGACTAAGTACCTGAGAAAACTGCATTGTATTACTTGCACTCTTAGCCATATCCTTCTTCTCATTCCCTATGATAACTTGTATATCACCTATCTTGTTCTTGTAGTAGTCTTGAACAACTTTAACATATCTGTTTGTACCTCCGTTCTTTAGCTTCATTCTAATCTCACTCATCAAGTCTTCTTTCTGTAGAATATCTATCACCTTTCCATACTTGATTGCACGTTCCTTAACTACTCTCCAAAAGTTCAAAGCAACCATCTTTTCGTCTAACTGCAATAGGTCTTCAGGGTCTGAAACTACTCTTAGGTAGTGTTCATCACTCATTTCTTTGATTAGGTTTGGTACAACATGTCTCTTAATGTATTGGTCAGCTACAAAGTTTGTAAAGTTTTCACGGTCTTGTAGGTGCACTAATACTTGGTTGTTGTTCTGAATAACTGCGTTTGTTGCAGGTGTGCTTGAAGCAATATCACCACCACTAAGCAAGTCATTAGCAAACGTGAGCTTGTCACCCTGTGTACTGTATGTAGCTATCTCACTTTCAAATGCAGGTAGGTTTCTTTCTTCATTAACAATTGGTGCTACTGAACCCTGAACCTTTGTTTGGATTACATCACCATTCTCTAGGTCAGTAAGGATGTTATTTAATACTGTACTGTCTGCAGTTTGGAATAAGTGTAGTGCACTGATTTCCATGCTAATCCTTTTCTGGTTACAAACCTCATTCATTCTTTGCTGTACTGTGTATAGCAATTCAGGAATACCAATACCTTGCCAACGTCCATGTGTCTGTACCAAGTGTGTGTCTTCAATAGGCAAGTCTTTTTTCCATTCACCTTTAAATAGGATTTGGTCTTTTTCAGTATCTTTGTTACCTAGCTTGGTTGCGTCTGTATCACAAGCAACTACAGTTAGTGCAAATACTTCTGTAGTATCATCACTATCATCTAGAAGACCTTTAGCTATCCAACCGTATCTTTTGTATACATCAATATCAGTCGTAGACTTTACGGTAGGATTCCCACCATCTACATAACTTTCACCGCCTGTTGTTCCGTTTTCTGCGTTCTTGATTATCTCTTCTACTGCGTCACTATCCCATCCACCTTTTTTAACCATATCCCTTAGAGACTTTGGGGACAATGTGTATCTAATAGTGTTGAACCTACTATCCTTACTTCTCTTTACTCTAGGGTCTAGGAAATAGTTTTGAAGCGGTATAATTTCAGGCTTCTTGTTTTCCATTACTTCAATAACAAGTGAACCATATTCAACATATGGTGTAGCAAACTCATTGAAGTCTTTATTTAAATTGTGCTTTTCTGCAAAACGGTCAAAGTCTTTATTTAATAACTGTAAGGCTTGCTCTGACTGTGGGTCTATCTCATCTAGAACAACATCTGCTACATCAATATCAAAGAAGCGTTTAACTGCCTTCACTCTAGGTGTAGTGATATTGAAAAAGATACGATCATCGTCTTCTGCTTCATCCCCTTCAATTAAAGGGCTATCTGTACTCACATTTCCTGTATCATAGAACTTTGAGTTTAGATAAAGGTGCGTCTTCTTTACGTTTTCATACTGATTAAACTGATAGCCTTGGGCTACAGTAATAGAATTGTGTATGAAGTCTTGAACTTCTTTTCTTGTAATAGATTGTATTGTGTCCATAATTAATGTTGCACCACCGTTACCTGAAATTATAGCACTTGTTCCAGTGTTTGTATTCTATGCCATGCTTCTTTTTCTCTGCCTGTTCTTCTGAATACGTCTTGCTTGCTCTAGGTTTGGTTCATAGACTTTAGACACTGCCCAATATCTCAACATGTCAGCACCGTGTGAGTTTTCATCATGAGCAGGTTTGTCTTTAAACACTCCACGTTTTTCATCAAACTCTTTATGGTATCTCTTAATCCTTTTAAGGAACTCTGCACACTTGGTCTTGTCTATCCAAAGAGTAGCAAACCTCATTCTAACAGCGTCTATACCATCACTAATACTTAGTCTTGGTGCTACGTTGTAGTCTACTCCTAAACCACTAGCAGTTTCTTTTCTACTAACTCCTGTCCCTAGTTCTCTTACTTCAATGTCATGTGGTGCATAGTGTCCATCTTCTGCGTATGTATAACCCTTTTCTGACATTCTATTAATAACATCCTTTAATCCTTCACCTTCAAATTCATCATAGTCAATTAAAGCCCACTTGTTGTGTGAGTATTGAAAGTACCCTATTGAGAATGCGTCACTAATACCTAAGTCATTCCATGTGTAAACTGGTAGCATTGGGTCATACAATCCATCTACAACCCTTCCATCTTCTTCTGCTTTTTGTATCTGTGTCTTGTAGTATGCACCTTCTACCCCAAAACCTTCCCAACTACCTTCTAACCAAGCACGTTTAAGTTCTTCGTCTTCAATAGATTTAAGGTAAACCAAATAATCAGGGTCAGCGTCTAGTAGTATCTGGTTATCATGAACACTACTAGGAATAAAAGTAAGCTTTCTACCTTTAACAAAAGTAGTAACAATGTCTGTTGGATTATCAGGAATAGCCCATCTATCCTTTACCCATTCATGTCCTGCACCGTCAGGGTTTGTAGTGCAGAATATTTGAGGTTTAATCCCCTCTACTGTAGACCTACATGAACCTAGTAGCTTCTCATAGTCTTTAGACCTACTGATATGTGTAAGTTCTTCTATAACCATCTTCTGATATTCGTGCCCTTGGTACTTTTGGTATGCGTCTTTATCAGCTAAGTGTCCTGTTCTTATTCTTGCACCTTCAGGAAAGATAAAGGTATCACCAACAAACCTTCCACCTGCGTCTATATACATTTCTTTTGCCCTGTCTATCCAGTCACTAAGGTCTGTAGCATTACGTCTAATCACCAAAGCTCTATACTTTGGGTTTGCTAAGTCATACATCAACCAAGCTAAACCTGCGTCTGTCTTTCCACCACCTCTAGCACCACCAAATAGAATCTCATTAGCATTACTCATTAGTGCTAACTTTTGTTTGTCTTGTGGCTTCCATTTAATAACCATTAATCTATATCCTTAGTTGGTAGAACAACAACGCCTGTTATTTTTTCACCGTCTGTAGTTATATCTGTCTTTGTTTCAGCTTTTCCTTCTGCCATTTCCCAAACAATCTTCTTGTCTATTCCTTCTAGGAAGATTTCACGTTCTTCATCTGTCATTTTAGCCATCTTCTTCTTCACATAGTTCTTCATAGAAAAAGTACCCTTTGGTCTACCTGCAGGATTACCGCTTTGACCTTTCTTATATAGCCAAGGTCTGTTATTTGACTGATTTAACTGTTCTTCACTCATATCTATAGTATAGCATACTGGTAAAGAAAACCCCTAGTGGCGGGGTTTAGTATCTTGTAAGAAGTTTAACAAGATAGTTACGTACTTCTCTTTAGTAAGTTGTACGTGTTGAGGTATCATAAGCTCTAAATCATCATGACAATCCCTACAAAGGGGAAAAGTTTGACTATTATTTTTTCTTCCATAGAAACGTCTTGGAAATAAATGATGGAATGTTAGCCTAAGATTTCCTATCCTACATTTTGGGCAAATACCAACTGGTCTAGCCATAGGTTCACCAATCGCAATCTAGTTTTTCATCCTTGATTACAGGTACAGGGTTTTTCTTTTTATTATCCATCCACCACTCATGATAATGAAAGTTACAGCAAAACCATGCGTGTCCAATAGGTGAGATAATACCCCCTTGATATCCTGAGCCAAAACCTACATCACACCATGTGCAGTACTTTGCTCTTGGGCTACGTTCTTCTATATCCATCATCCTTCCCCTTTCATATCAAAATAAAAACTGTTTCTACAGTGTTCATACTCAAAACGTATAACCCAAAAAGCTAAATCTATTGCAACTATGCAGTAGGTTCTGTCTTCCATGTATGCCCTAGAAGAAAGCATTAGCTTTGGATTGCCATTAAAAATGTTAGCGTTTATCCATCTACTCAACTTTACTTTCCACATAGGTCACCTCATTTTCAATGAACCTCTGTATTTATTATAATACTTTTTTCTTCTTTGCGCATGCCAAACAAATCATCTTTTCTTTCCATGTATACAGGGCAAATTCCTTCCTATCACAGTTCCATATAGCGTATCTTCCTTTGCATACGTCACATGGTTTTTCAGTTCTTTTGATTTGCCCATTCATGTTAATACCAATCAGGGTTTTTAAGTGTCCACTCTATAGTCTTTACTAGGGACTTTTCAAATGTAGCGGGTACGTTCCACTTTATATCAATCATTGATTGTGGTGAAAGTGCATACCTTAAATCATGTCCTGCCCTACTAGAATGGAAGTCTACCATTTCTGTTATAGGTGCTTTCTTTAGTATCTTTCCTATAATTTGGGCTAGTCTTAGGTTATCTACTTCTTTTTCTCCTGTTATGTGATACTCCCCACTGTGTATTTGCTTCTGTATGAGGTGTAAATAGCCATCTGCCACGTTTCTAGCGTGAATATAGAACCTACTACCTGCTTTGGTTTTTTCTGCGTTAGAATGGATTTTTATAGTCTCACCTGCAAGGATTTTATTAACACATAGCGGTATAAACTTTTCAGGGTGTTGTCTTTCACCAAAGATATTCATTGACCTTGTAATAACACATGGTAGTTTATAGGTGTTTATGTAGGCATGAACAAACATTTCACCTGCTGATTTACTAGCACTGTATGGATTACTTGGATAGTGTGGGTCACCTATTTCACTAAAGCCTATGTCTTTACTCCCAAATACTTCATCTGTACTAAAGTAGTAGAAGCATTTAAGGTCTTTAATTGTTCTTGCAAACTCTAATAGGTTTACTGTTCCATCTACATTAGATTTACAGAACTTCATTGGGTCTAGAATAGAGTTGTCTACATGACTTTCTGCTCCCATATGTATTATGTAGTCTACTTGTCCTATTTCTTTTGCTAAGTTCTCTTCAATAGGTAGGGTGAAGTCTGCAGTAAGTATACTGACCCTTTTATTATCAAATGCGTCTATGTCTCTAAGTCTGTCTAGGCTTCCTGAGTAGCTTAGTCTATCTAGAACAACAATGTCCCAATCTGTCTTCTTTAAAAAGTGTTCTACAAAATGGTGTCCAACAAATCCACAACCACCTGTTAAAAGTAATTTCATTAAAATGTTTCTTTAAAATATTAGTGCTCCTATAACTGCATATACTATTATCAATATAAACCCACCTAAGTAGATTCCGTCTGATACTGTGTCTGTCTTTCTTTGTACCCACAAGACAAACTGGGTAAATAGCTTTGCTAGGTAGTACCCTATAAACAACCAAAAGATTAATTGGAAAAACCACATACTACTTTTTCATTAGTGCGTTTATATATTCGTCTGCAGTCTTATTTCCCTTCTTCTTGTTGAATTTATCCTTTGTTGTATCTACTACTAGTATAGGGACAAATACTTTCCTTTTCCTTACTTTTGTTTCTTGTGTCATATTTATTATTTAATTTCTAATATCATATCATATACTATAGTATTTGTACAATAGTTCTTGGATTATCCTTGTCTATCTCTTTAAATACGTGTAACTCATTCACTTGGCTATCGTCTTCATACACTATTCCACTCATACTATCCAAAAGTGCTTTCAAGTGACTATCAATGTCACGCTTCCTATTGTCCTTAAAATAGAACATTACATTTAAACAAACTTCCCCTTCTTGTATATCACCTTTATATTGGGACATAAACTCTAGTTCCATACTCTGCTTTGTATCTTTACCCCTCTTGGTTAAAAATCTGCGACCTCTATACATCAAGTTCAAACTAACTGGTTCTGTGCTTATTAATATATTCTTCATCTAGCTTAGTATTAGTGTAGCCCTCTTTCTGTATTAAGTTGTGGGTGTAAAGCCTTAACTTGTCTTGGTAGGCTTTTGATAATTCAGAAGAAGTGTTGTGTCCATCTGCTTCCTTATGATGATTGTTACATAACATACTACTGTTGTATATACTGCTATCACATACATTTTTACATCCTGCTATATGATGAAGACTACAGTTTTGGTTTGATTTACAGATAACACAATATTGGTGGTCTACCCATATCCTAATCTTATCTGCTTCATTAAACCTATTAGATAGTTTCATTTCTTAATCGTTATCCCTAGCTTCTTGTGGTATTCAACACACCTCTTACATTTACAGCCTTTCATACTATTTAGGGTTATTGTGTTGGGTAATTACTTCTGGTTCTCCATATTCTGCGGTTACCTCGGCATCAAACTTGCCTTGCTTGTATCCCTCTGCGTACATCTCCCCCCGCCTCTGGCGTTCTGTTTGAAGGGTTTGGGTGAGTAAGGTGTCTAGGTTTTCCCTATCTTCCTTAAAGATTGATATATTATAAGAATCAGAAAGCTTGTCTAAAAACTCCTCCCCTACACTTTTCTCTGGTGTTGTCATACTATAAGCTGTTTATCCATTCTCTAATAAGCTCGCTCTTGTTGATGCCTTTAGCCC
>Ga0099847_1000693_pt1 | contig 11468 bp, 24 predicted proteins | sample CB_VirMetaG_2_FD_78178 | JGI IMG/M metagenome (GOLD analysis project Ga0099847, IMG submission 78178) | Freshwater to marine saline gradient viral communities from Chesapeake Bay - CB_1504_2 Viral MetaG | ecosystem: Environmental > Aquatic > Marine > Coastal | place: USA: Chesapeake Bay...
TGTATCCATCGATCCCGCCAAGCAATATGATATAGTACATTATTTAGAAGCTAATAATGGCGGGTTAAATCAAGTTCTTGGCAGAGCTGTAGGCGCACCAACTGACGAGGTTTACACCCAAGTCAAAATCACAAAGGTAAGATAATGGATAACATATCTCAATACAGCGATGCTCTCGACATGGCCTTCAAATTGGTAGGAATATTGGTCGCTATGTACATTGCCCCGATTAAGAAGAGCATGGACACTATGAGTATGGATTTAAAACGAGTGCAAACAAGCGTAGAAAAGCTAAATATGCACGTCGCAGTAATGTTTGAAAAACACGAGAAAAATGAGGGCGATATTCGCACAATTAAGTTGGATATATTATCGCTAAGAGAAAGACACCATGAGCTTGTAAATAATAATATAAACAAGATAGAATTAAACGAGTTAAGAATTGAGTCGCTCGAAAATCGGGCAAAAAACCTTTAGGGAGGAAACAATGGAATTAATTAAAATCGAAACAATGGTTACAAAAGAAGTTCACGAGATTGGCGTAGCGATTAGAGAAGTAATCAAAGCCTATAAGCTTGCTACTATTGACGGTTTTCAGGTAGGTCAAGACGTGCCAGCTATCCTTATGGCCTCTTACGGAGAGTTAACAAAAGCGATTGCGGGCGTAGATCTTGCAGACGACGAGGCAAAAGCGGAGCCACTTAAGGCGGCACTAGGTGCTTTAATTCCACTAGCTGAGGGCGTTGAGCTTTTAATGGAGAAAAAGGAAAGTGAAGTCTAAACCGTTTTATAAAACTTTTAGATTTTGGATTAGAATATTTCTATTATTGGGGGTCGGTTCGGCCCCTTTTATTTCAGACGAGCATAAGCGTTTAATTTTAATGTTTCTAGTGGGGGTGTAATGGATTATTTTGGCACGTCATTAACCTTGGCGAATAAGATACTAGACTTAATTCCTAATTTTGAGCAGCGACAAAAAGAAAAGTTTAAAAACCTTAAAAAAGTTTATGATATCGAGTCAAAGAGAAACGAGGACGATCAAGACCACGACCTTATTGATTGGTTGAAAGACGAGTTAAGACCATATTTGACTAAGGCCATAGAATACAATTAGGAGTAATGCACATGATAAAAAATCTAACATATATGGCCCTTGGCTTATCAATTGGTCTTATTGTATCAGCTTGCGCAATGGGTGGCAATAGATTGAAGTATCCCGAAAGGGCAATGGCGCTCAAGACATGGGTTTTTTGCAGGCCTGCATGGGGCGGTAACATTGTTGGAAATCTTTGTAATAGAACTAGATGCGGCGGTAAGTCGTGCAAGAAAGGCGAATGGAAAACCAAAAGAATTAATGTTTGCGAAAAAGAGGGCCACGATTATTTTATGAACGGTGGTTATATTATTAGGAAACGCGAGTTTTGAGAAAAATCAAAAAGATAATAATACATTGCTCGGCCTCAGAAAACGAAAATCAAGATAGCGCCCAAGCCGTAAGGCAGTTACATACGGATCCGGTAGAAGTTTCTCATATATGGGGTACTTATAAGACCACGGGAAAAGGTTGGCGCGATATTGGATATCATTTCTATATAAGGAAAAATGGATTAATTGAAAAGGGACGTGAGCTTGCAGAGGTCGGAGCCCATTGCCAAGGCCAAAATCGAGATAGCGTAGGTGTTTGCTTAGGTGGCGACAAAAACTTTACTCAGGAGCAATTTAAAGCAGCGAGAGAGTTATTGTTTTTCCTTTGTAGGACTTTAGAACTTGGTAACGATCAAATCTTTGGCCATTGCCACTTTAACAATAAAAAATCATGCCCTAATTTTGACGTTTCCAAAGTGTTACCACTATAGTTATTTTATGTGACCTATTCCATGTAAGTCACTAAGGGCCGTGCCCTTTTACTCGCTTGTAGAGGCACGGCCTTTTATGTATCCAAAAGCTAAGAAACCACTAAAAAAAGAAAAATTTAAGAAATCTAAGATTGAGGTAATTAATCATCTTAACCCATTGTCGGGTGTAATAAAAGATTACTATTTACATAAATCATCACATGCAATAGAGCTTTTTGTGGAAATGCTGCCACCTAGCGCGAATAAACTTTATGAAAAGGGCGTTAGATTTTCGGTTAAACACAATAAACAAGTTATCCATTGCTCAAATCACCCTGATATAGAAGTTTTTAGGAATTTTGTCTGGAAGGTTGTAAATAATCAAAAAGCTAAATTTGTCCCTACGGGTACAGTCGCCGCCGTCATTGAACTGTATTCTAAAGATTGGCTAAATAAAGACGGCACCACGAAAAAGAAAGATAGCGACAACATGATTAAGCCATTAATGGACGCCTTAGAGGAAGCTTTAGGCTTTCCCGACGAGCTTGTTTACTATCATCACGTTTTTAAGGTAATCCCCGAGGGCGACCGCCAAGCGGTCAAAGTCACTCTTTTTGACACGGATCCGATTATATACCACTAGATAGGTGCGTATATCCCTTCCTTAAATATAAGTTTGACCTAATAAGTTACGAATTGTGACGTTTTACTGCCAATAATTCTGAAAACCTTTTGGTTTCGATGGGTTATTACACGACCAGTCGGCGCGGTAGTTTCTAGGTTTTTAGGCACAGCAGGCCCATTTTCTAGGGGTGATATATACCTAAAAGTGCAGTTTGCTTGCAGGGCATGGTTTTAAACAAGAGGTTTAGAATTCAATTGAGCCATAACAGTAGGATTTAATTTCAAGATCACCCACCTACCAAGACAAAGCCACCAAGTCTAGGCCAATTAAATACATTTTCCCCTCTATGTCAGTCATACTTAAATTGCTGTTAGCATGGGCCTTGTGGCACTAACTCTTATCATCACGACAATACAAACAACTAAGCTAAACTACTCGCTAGAGTTTCTTTGTTAATCCTTAACAACAAAAGACAGTGTTTCGAGTGACCTGCCTTAAACACTCTTTAAAAAGAGAGAGGAAACAATTGTAATCTTTAGAAAAAAGGATTAAATTAGAGTCCTATCGTCTTTAGGCCCGTGGAAGCTTGTCAAAAAAATCCGCGGGCCTTGTCATATTAAATACATTGCAAGACCAATTGAAAATATACACCACGTTAAAAACTTAAGCCTTGTAAATAAAAGGACAATGTTATAAATATATTTAAACCATAAATATTAATTCTTAATACAAGCGAGGCATAATTGAAATTATTTTTAAATATCGTTTTGACTAGGTTGTTTACCACCTTGGCAAGTTTATTAATGCTTGTTGTTGTAGTGTTAGAGGTGGTAGGCGGCTTGGTTTTCATAATCTTTTACCTAATTACAGGAATTCAAGGGCCAATGTTTGCTATCGCTAATTTGGTTGGCGAGAAACTTTCAAGCTTTAAATATGTGGAGGATCAATAAAATGACTAAGTATTTAGTGAAAAACGGAGAAACCAAGGCTTTTGACGGCAAAGAAGAGTTAAAAAAGCTAGGTGCCAAGTGGGACAAAGATATTAAATCGTGGTGGTTAGACAGTCCTACAGGGGAAACAAAACAATTTATCGAGGGCATGGGCCTTAAGGTGGTAGCAAGTGAAAAAGTTTAATCATATTTCAAATTACTTAAAAGCAAGACGTGCCGAGGTTGGTATTTCTCAGGGTGATTTAAGTAGATCTATTGGATTTAAAAACGGGCAATATATCTCTAACATTGAAAGAGGCCTTTGCTCTATCCCTAGTGCAAAGATAACAGCGCTTGCCACAAGCCTAAAAACTAAGCCTAGAGACATTATAGACGTTATGGTTATGGACTATCATGACAATGTTATGCGTGAGAGTGGAGAGTCAGTTTAATGCAAGCACAATTGGACGGCGCAGTAACAATAATTAACGCCATTATGAAAAGCGACTACGATTTTACCTACAGACACCCGTTAGATTACTATTGGGTTATAAGCAAAAGAGGACAAAATAAAATTACTGTTTACCCTACAAAAGACAAGGTAAGGGTAGGCGCAGACTTTGAGTATGGAATAATCAAATCTATTAATAAGCGAGGATAAATTGAGTTTACAGGCGAGATTACTAAAATTCTTAGAAGAGAAACAAAGACCATTAACATTTATTGAAAGATGCGCAGGCCTTTCTTATACTTCATTGATGAAGCTTAAGTCAGGTAAGGCAGACGGATCCTTAGATTTTAGAGTCGCCCTAGATAAGTACCTTACCGGCGTGGGCTACTAATGGGCTTTTACGATAAGCACTATAACGTCTTGCCTAATAGCTTTGGCCAAGAAACCTCGGAAAATCCAAGCACATTTAATGCGGCGTTATATTTTAGCCTTTTATTCAATAAGAAAAAGCCAAATTTACCTGCGTTTTTTACCTTATTTATGTATAAATACACGACTAATAACTTTTCGTGGCGCACAATGGAGTATGACGAGAATTCCGATTGGTCATTAGATGAAAAAATAAGCGCTTGTGCCTTTTTTGCTTATAACGACGTTAAGGGATATTTAAAAGTTATCCCATTGTTTACCAAAGACATAAGCCACTACAGGCCCGACGTTTTCCTTTACGTGCTAGGCAGTAAATATAAGTGGCTCAGGCCTTTTTGCTATCCCCTGATAAATATTAAAATGAATATCTCAATGGGAGAGTTTAAAGAGGATCCGGTAGGTCAATCATCGGGCGCTCAGCTTGCTTTCATTAAGGCGATGGGTTGGGGTGATATTGAATTTGTAACAAAACACGATTGGAAACCTGTTTTTGCAAGCTATTATCCGCAAAAAGAACACCCGACACGCATGGCATGGGAAATGGAGGCGCAAGGTGAGTAAGGAATGAAGAAGTACACCTTTGAGGTCGACATAACAGGACGCGCAAACGTGATTGTATTGGCCAGTGACCTAGAGAGGGCTTGTGAAATATTTAAAAAGGGCGGCGATTGCGAAACTAGGCTTTTAGAATGGGATATAGAAACGCCTTACAGGTTTGAAACATACGATAATTACGACGTTAAATTTTATTTACTAAGCGAGGAATGAATGTACGCAAGATTTTACAGGCACAAAACACTCACGAGTATTATTTGCAGGGGATTTATTGACCTTAAAGAAAATCTCGTTAATTTAAGCGATGGCACGGTAAATACTCCCGTTACGGTAAGTCAGACATGGCGACCAATAACCGAGGCGACTTATAACGTCATTTTAGGTAAAAATAAGCTAGAGAAAATGATGCGCCTACAAAAAGAAATAGATGGTTAAACAAGTTAAACCTAGTTTTAAAGGTGGTTTTTGTGCTTAATTACGAAAAGATATTTGTTTGGTCGCTTGCTTTATTGTTTTGCGGGGCGTTTTGGTATTTCACGATTAAAGCCTTACTCTATTGAAAACTTAAAAAAGAGGTTCCAGTGAGATTTTTATGCTTTTTAGCGATTATTTTTGCAGTTTCTTGCAATAAAACACCAGAAACAAAGCCAATTGTCATAGTGGACGATAAGCCAATTGTCGTTACAAGAGATAACGTCGATTTTAGTGGAGAGTTAGGTCAAAAAATAACCCTGTGGGCCACTTGGTATAATGCACCTGATCTTAAACATGATCCAAGCGGTATTCCCTTGAGAGATAAGAAAAGTAATCCTCTAGGTGCCAAGCTATCCCAAAAAGATTGGTGTACTTGCGCTATTGAGGGTACTTGCTTTATAAACGGTCAAACTTACAATTATGCAGGCACAACAAAAAGTCATAGAGTTATGTGCAATCTAAGAGGCTTAGGCGCAGTAGACTACACTAAATTTATGAAGAGTCCCTTTAAATATGGCAAGGGCAATAAAATGAATCCACTAGCGCCATTTAAAAGCATTGCTTGCGACCAAGGAAACATTAGGGCCAGTAAAAGGTGGCTTAACGGTGGTTATATGAAATTTGGTCAAAGGATCTATATTCCCGCCGCCAAAGGGAAAATGATGCCTAATGGTATTGTTCACGATGGTTTTTTTCAGTGTGACGATGTGGGTGGCGCTATTTACGGTAATCATATAGACATTTTCATAGGTAGAGAGACAAAAAGCCCTTTTGACTTCATTAAGAGCAATAAAAACGGCACTTTTACGGCATACCTAGTAAAATAGTTATGTGGACGAGTTTTTATTAATTCTACCTATCTTATATTTTTCAGGGGTGATTCTAAATTGCCTCTTTTCAGTTTTATATATTTGGGTTGTCGCCTTGAGAATTCAGGGCGAAAATCCTATCTCACTTGAAAGTTTCCTAATATTTATTGATGCCATTGTTGCGCTACCGTCTAACGCAGAGCTATTATTTAGTAGCTGGACAACTTTTTTTGTAATTTTTGAGGTCTTTATTATTGAGGTGGTTTACCCCGAGGATAAATAGATGAAAAGGATTTATTGTCTCTTAACTAGATTATGCCAAAACATGACAGACGATGAGAAATTGACCTTTCTAAGAAACAAAGGTTTCTATTCAGTAAAGGCCCTTCAAAACGCAGAAAAAGATAAATTGGACGAATTCGAGAAATTTCTGGAAAATGAAGTTACAAAAATAAGCGGCCTAGAAGTTAAACATGGCTACACGATAAGAACTACGGAGGACGGTAGGACATATTTTATGCTACCGAAAGGCTATGAGGTGTGAATTTTGCAATGATCCTGCCACTAGGAAAACCGAAAGGAAAACGAGGACAATACACCATTGCGGGGAATGCACACCAAACAATAGTCGCAGCAAAAAAGTAAGGGAACATATTTGCTTATGGTGCGGATCCGACTTTAGGGCAAATAGTAAATATAATAAGGTTTGTGATCCATGTAAGAGGAAACCCGAGTGGGCAAGCAATCATTAGAAATAACTACAGGTGTAAATAAGTGCGGGTGCCAAGCATTTTTTGAATATGAGAAACTTGTAGTATTTAAGTGTAAAACTCACAAAAATAAATATCCTGTATTAGTAACGATCATGACAAAAGAAAAATAGATGGCCAAGAAAAAATACTATAGCGAAACCGAGCCTTGTATTGTAACCAAAAAGATTGGTGTAGACTTGCATCATATAAAATCTAGGAAAGCGGGCGGTACAGACGATACATTTAATCTCATGCCGCTTACTCACGAGCTACATAACGAATGTCATAACACGGGATTAACTAGCTTTTCCCGTAAGTATGTACAAGTAAACAATTGGTTAGTTTTTAACGGGTGGCAGCAATGCCCATTAACCCGTAAATGGTTTAGGCCCTTTGAAGAAAACTAAACTATTTAATAAGCCAAAGGCGGCGGCGCGTACCTATAGGCCAAGGCAAAAGTCAGCTAGGGCCAAGGGCTATGACGGCGATTGGCAAAAGTATAGGTTTAGGTTTCTACATTATAATCCCGAGTGTTATCGGTGCCAAAAGAAAGCCGAGGTTGTGGATCATATAAAGGCACACAAGGGCAATCAAGAGCTTTTTAGAGAATTAACAAATCACATGCCGCTATGCCACAAATGCCATAATTATTTAACAGGAAAATATGACCGTCACATTAGGCCACTTACTCAAGACAAGTTAAAAGACATACTGGACTACCGAAAAGCTCATGACGTAAGCATAAACATAAAGGTTTTGCCGTCGTATCAAAGCAGGAAGAGAAGGTAGGGGCACCTCTTTCTAGGAATATTCCCAAAAAAAAAGGGGGGCGGCCTTTTCCCATCGTTTCAATTTTGGAGAGTTCTAGGTTTTAAGAAAATAATTCCATATAGAACAAATATAAAAAACATTTTCATACTTTCCTATTTACCTTGCAAATTACTTGATAAAATTTATTCAAAGAGAGTGAGAAAATCCTATCTTGGCTTTTCAAATACTTTCCCCCTTTATTGGAAAAAGTCATTCTATAAGAGGGTAAAAATTTTCTCACAAAAGGAAGGGCCTCAAGGAAGAGGCTTTTCCTGATTTTGGAGAGTGTTAATTAAGATTTTATTTATAAGATTAAGATAAAAAAATAATAGATATTCATCATTTAAAATAAATTGTAAATATTAAATATTTTTTCCCAGAAAACGAATAAATTTTTCCGTCGAAAGATAGCTATATATAGAGGCGCAATTTTAGCCGCTTTTTTTGAAAAACCAATAAAAATTAATGGTGTGACATTTCAATGACTTAGAGCGTTTTCAAGTGCCTGTTTTTGCGTAAAAAATAAAAAATAAAATAAAAAAAAGCCGAATTGACTAATTTTTAGGCAAGGAAAACGTAGCAAAAAAGGCGAAAAAAAGCGCCTAAATTGAAACTTTTACAAGTTATTGTATTTATAGGTATTTTACAAGAAAGATCAATTTAAAAAGAGGTATTCAAGCTTTATTTTTAACTTTAGATAGGTGACGTGGTCTAAATTGAGGCTTTTAAGCTCAAGAAATAGGCCCTCAAGGGTTAACGCATCAAGCGTAAAGACTTGTTTACCGGCCTCAATTGATACTTTTAAGGGATTTTTACTTTCAAGGTGTAAAATTAAGCCATTAATTTTGGATTTATTCATAGGATTAATTAGACGCTATAAAAAGGCAAAAAAAAAGGGCCGTCATGGCCCGTTATTACTATTCGATGCTTTTAAGGTCACAAAAAAAGTGTCTTATATCGTCGTCGTCAAAGTCTTTTATAGTAACCTCGCTTATAAAGGCCTCGAAACGTGCGCTATAAAGTGCTTTTTCGCCTCGTTTCCATAGGTCAATGCCGTGCTTTGTCGGTATCATGCCGTCGATTGTTTCCCAGCGGTCAAACTCTATTCTGTTTTCAAATCTATAAACCTCGACCTCGGCAAAATACTGGATTTTTTCCAATAAAGCCTGAATACTTTTTTCTTCAAAATCTATCCACTTTCCGTGATCGGTACCTTCTCCAATTTCGCCCTCGTTATAGTCGTCTTTAATCGTAGTTTTGAAAATTACTGCTTTAAATATTTTTATTTTAGTCATTTTTTACCTCGCCTGTTGTTTAGTCGTTAAAGTTAAAGCCCTCGGACTCTAAATAAAATCCAAGTAAAAACTTAAAAGTCTTGTTTTCCGTTTCGGCCCGCTGGATTGCTAAAATCTTAAATTGTTGCAATGTAGTAAAATCGACGTTTTTAATCATTTTGTTTTTGCCGGTTTTTACCTCGCTTTTTTCTAACTCTTTTAATAGAGCCTTGTTTTCAGCATCAATTTTAACGGCCTCTTTTTGGTTTATAAGGTCATTAACCTCTTCCTTTGAGTAATCGTTTTGACCTTGCTTGTTATGTACGCCACTAAAGTTATTTTCTTTAATTTGTTTAAGTATTTTTAAAGGCGTAAATTTACTTGGTGATTTTAAAGGCATTACTTTCTCCTTTCCTTAAAATGGAATGTTGTCCTCGTCAATATCGTTACTAAGTTTAAGCATGTTTATGGCCTCGTCGGCCGCGCGTTCGCTTGCCCCGAACTTCTCTTCATGCCAAGTTTCACGCCTTAACTTATCAAGCGCCTTTACTTCTTTTAGGAGAAATTTTACTCGACTATAATTAGTCGCGGGGTCACTTATCTCCTCAATAATTAATGACTCAATATAATTTTGTGCTATTTTTAACTCATTGCTTTCCATTGTTTACCTCGCTTTTTTGTTAAATTGTTCTTTAGCCAAAAGGTACTTCTTTCATTACTACTAACTGAAAAAATACATCACCTGTGCAAGCGTCGTCATTTTCCCTTATAGCGTCATAAAAATGGTGCCGATATTTCTTTTCGTAAGAAAATTTTTGCCAAGCTATTTCGACGTCTTTATATGTTATTTTAACCGGCTCAAAGTAATTGTGCCCGCTGCTGTCACTGATAACTAGAAAGCCCTTTTCGTGGCTTAAAATAGCCGATAGGTATACAATGCCGTCTATTTCTTTAAAATTATGCGCGTCAATATAATACCAATAATTAGATCCACCTTCTAAGGCGTTACAAATTAAAATAGCAGCTATTTCTTTCTCGAATTTTTCCATTTTTTACCTCGCTTGTTTTGGTTTATTAGATGCTTTTTATTAAAGCCCTTAGGTTGTTTATTTCTGATAGTTCAAAACAGTGACACCCTATTTTTAAAGTTTGACCGTCAAAGCTTGAAACGGTGTAAGGGCCTATTTTTCTACCTGCTAGCTCAAGGCCGTTATCAATGGCAATTAGTAGCCTTTTCGCACTTGATAGTGGCACGTAAGCGCCTTGTGAGGTTAAAATCTCGTTTTCTTTAATTGTAGCGATATCGAATTTTAATAGGCCCCTTAAAAGCCTTGATATTGGTTTATAGTTTTCCCTAAAGTCCTTTAGCGCCTCTTTTAATTCTTCCTTTAGGGCCTCTTTTTTTGCGGCTTTCTCTTTTTTTCTTTTAGAAGCGTCTCTTTTTTCACTTTCAACTAGTTCAGCTAAAAAGTTTTCTGAAAAATCCACCTTTTTTAAAAGTCTTTTTGCTGAATAATTGAAAACCTCGCAATACCTCAAGGCCTCGTTATAGCTTTTTTTAGCAGACACCAGATAAAAATCTTTGTTTTGTCGCGCCTTAGTGCTTTTTTTGAGGCTTTCAAGGGCGCTATCTATTAAGTATTCTACGTTTCCCTTGTCGTTAGATCTATCAGGGTAAGGCACGCGGATAAAATCACAGTTTAAGGCGCCTGTGGCACTACTTAAATGCCTACAAGTGGAGCTGGAATAACCGTCGCTATTAATAAGCGCTATCTTTTTAGAGGCATAAATTTCACCCATTAAGTAGTGATAGCCATAGCTATAAATTCTAGTGCCCTCAAAGAATACGTTTGAAGTCTTACCCTCGCTTTGTACCTGATTAGCCCAAAAGTGACATACCTCGTCATTGTTTCTTAGTGTCGTTCTCATTACCTTACCTCGCTTGTGTTGGTTTATATTATCTTAGTGTTATTGTTAAAAAGCCTATTAAGACGCTTATTATTGCGTATAAAGGCACCGTCATTAAGCCGTCTTTATCTATAAACAATTCTTTAACTCTAGTTAGTGCGCTCATATACCCCCCTATGAAAGCTTAATGATTGATGCACCTATAACTAGATAGACCATGATGGCCGGTAGATCTGTTATTACATTTAAAATTTTAATTAAAATCTTTTTATTCTTAATGCTTAAATTAGTCATGAAACACTCCTTCTTTTTGGTTTATCTAATGCCCTTAATATAACACAGTTTAACTTTATAAACAAAGTGAGGCTATAACCCTGTAATCACATACCCGCAACTACTCGATATCATTGCCATTATAGTAATTACGGCAGCTTAATGAATGATTTAAGTCCTCGTTTTTATTGGGTCGATGTATAATACTTGTACACTTTAGCGTAAGTCCTCGTTTTAAGGCGTTACTTAATTGCCCAGATTTAATGATAAAATTATTGTTAACTTCTTTTTAATTACAATAGGTTAGGGGGGAGGTCGAGGTGGATCAATAACTTAGTCGGGAA
>Ga0099847_1000697_pt1 | contig 11446 bp, 20 predicted proteins | sample CB_VirMetaG_2_FD_78178 | JGI IMG/M metagenome (GOLD analysis project Ga0099847, IMG submission 78178) | Freshwater to marine saline gradient viral communities from Chesapeake Bay - CB_1504_2 Viral MetaG | ecosystem: Environmental > Aquatic > Marine > Coastal | place: USA: Chesapeake Bay...
ATGTGGGATTTAGATATTACCGGTACGAAGAGCAAGCACGTCTTCCACGTTGGGACATTCGACACCGTAGCCCAAGCGGAACATTTCTTCACAGAAGCCAAAGGCGATTTCGATGTAGCTATGAACGAGCCTGTCTACTGCACAATCAGCCGCGCTACTTCATGGTCTAACAACGGATTCATCGAGGGCTTAGACTAATGGGTAAAGTAAAGCAGCAGCTACTCACCGACCGACCCTGTATTGTATGCGACTCGTTGTATCCCAAAGATCGCGCTGCGCTGGGCTACTCCACTTGTATGCGTTGTGGAGAGGTACTGGCTAAGCAACGCAAGTATACGGTTGCTCCAATGCACAAGAGCAACTACATGCTCATTACCAACCTTGCCGACCTGCGCGGCATCAACAACAAAGGAGGATCATTCCGATGAAAACAGAAAACCAGATTGACCTGATCGCTGAAGGCTTAGGCAACGGCTCTATGATTGCGGGCTACGACAGCATGGATAGGCTGCTTGAATTTGTAGGCGCGTCCCTGCATGGCGGGGGCAACGCGAACCTCATAGTCGCTATGACTATTGCAACGTGTAAGAACCTCATAGATGAAAAGCTACAGGGAGAACAGCAATGAAGCCAGAAAACACAACGCGCATGACCAAGTGGAGAACGGACAGCATCTATTCACCCAAAGACCTGAACCTGCATGACCCGCACGAGATGTACAAGTGGGAGGAGCCTGTGTCTGGTTGGATGTGGGCAGGTCGTGTACTGGGCACGCTCGGTTTCTTTGTGGGTATTTATGCCCTCTGTTTACTCACGTTCTTATTTTAAGGGGTAATTTCTTATGGAATACACAATGGCAGACCTACGCTCGATGCTTGAGTACCTAGACGCGGAGCTGAAAGATCAAGCTCCATACTTTGACGCGCGCCTAATATCTAGGCGTAACAACGTGGCGCAAGCCATATCCAACCTTGAGAGAGCCGAGGAGACACTGGCTGCAATCAAGAAACAACCCCGCCCTCGTGCGGATCAACTGACAACCCAATCTACAACACCTAACACTGTTAGATGATCTACAACCAAACGGAGAACGACAATGCAAACTACTATTAATGAAATGATTACTGTGAACCACACCCAAGCCGCCGCTCTTATTCTGGCGAACCCCGATGTAAGGTACAACCTGCGGGGCGAACCCGGAGTCGGTAAGTCCATGATTGCCAAAGAGATTGCGCGAGCCACTGGGTATCCGCTGTCAATGATTGATGTACCCAACCTAGACTTGGGTGACGTGGCAATGCCCGTTATCGACCATGAGTCTAGGACTACCAGATACTACCCCAACGCAAGGTTTAAGATGCAGCACGGCACTCCAGTGGTGGTATGCCTAGACGAGTTCAGTAAAGGTGCTGACCCTGTTAAGAATATGCTGCACCCAATGCTTGAGGTGTTCGACCCAAGGCTCGGTGATGTACCAGTACCGGAGGGTTCCATCATCTTCATGACAGGCAACCTAGACAGTGACGGAGTGGGGGACTCACTCAAGGCTCACACCAAGCAACGCATCGTCACCCTAAACCTAGCTAAGCCAAGCGCTGAACAGTGGCTACCTTGGGCAGCAGAGAACGACATCGTGGCTATTGTTATGGCGTATGTTGACCGGTATCCACATTGTCTGGCGTCCTACTTAGATGGTGACCAAGACGGCAACGAGCTTATCTTCAACCCCAACAAGCCCCAAGAGGGCTGTCTCTCACCGCGTGTACTGGAGATCATCAGTCGAATAATCAGACAGCGCCACCTGTTTGACGAGACTAGCTTGTATGCTGCGATGGCAGGTATTGGGGGACGCCCCGCTGCGGAGGGTATGAGCGCGTTCATACGACATCAAGATGCTTTGCCCCCTTTTGCTGATATTGAGAGTAAACCCAGTACAACACGCATACCGGAAGACCCCGGCGCACTCGCAGTGTTGACCTTCGGATTACTAGAGCGGGTTACAGCGGAGAACCTCGGTGCAATCCTTACTTACCTACGCCGAGCAGACGAGGAGTGGCAGTGCATATTCTGCATCAACCTTGCGCGACACAAGACCAAGAGCAAGATCGCATTCACTAACCGAGCGTTCACTGACTGGGCGCGAGACAACGAGGACTTACTGTAATGCAAACACTTGAGCGTAAATTCAAAGCCACAAAGATAGCTCTTATGCGGAGTAAGGAATTCGCTGAGCTTAGCGGCATCATGATGATGGGCAAGACTATTCTTGAGGAGGGGTTCCCCAGTGCATGTACCGATGGGCGTAACGAGACTTACGGTGTGGAGTTTCTCACCGAGACGCTAGGGTTCAACAAGCTCTATGTTGGGTTCGTAATCATCCACGAGAACATGCACAAGGCGGCACGACACCCGACTACTTATCGTCCGTTGTATTTGTTGGACGCCAAACTAGCGAACATGGCGTGTGACTTCTGGATTAACGGCAAGATACTTGCGGCTGACCCTAGCGGTAGGCTTGTTGCTATGCCTAGAGATGCAGAGGGTAACACCATAGGTCTGCACGACTCCAAATACGATGGGTGGACTGTGCCCAAGATATTCAAAGACCTACAGCAGCAGCAAGAGGACGGTAAAGACCCAAGCGGAGACAACTTCGATGAGCACGATTGGGATTCGGGCGCGAAGCTTAGCAAGGAAGAAGCACAACAGCTAGAACAGGACGTTAAGCAAGCTCTTAGACAGGGGCAGATGGCAGCAAAGAAGGCGGGTGCTGGGGGTAAGAACTCCCCTCTAGGTATTAATGAACTACTCCAGAGTAAGGTTCGATGGGAGAACGAGATGGCAGAGTTCTTTCGGTCTAGCTGTGCAGCTAAGGAGGTGAGTACATGGCGTAGACCCAACAGGAGATTCCTGCACATGGGGATCATCATGCCTACCCTAGAGGGCAAGAGCATACGCGAGGCGGTGTTTGCATTGGACGCTTCGGGTTCTATGTTCTTCGAGAACGCGATGGGGCGCGTGGTGGGCGAGGTCAAGAAGATCGCGCTGACCCTGAACATCGACAAGGTGCATGTGTTGTATTGGGATGGAGTAGTCGGGGCGCACGAGGAGTATGACGCTCAGTCCTTTCGTAACTTCGAGCATGCGACCAAGCCGATAGGTGGTGGGGGCACTGACCCCGCCTGTGTACCTGCGTACCTTAAAGAGAAGGGCATCGACCCAGAGTTCGTGTTGATGCTGACCGATGGCGAGGTTAATAACTGGGGCGTGTGGAATGTACCAGTGCTATGGGCTATCGCTAATCAGAACAAGATAACCGCACCAGTGGGTAAGACAATCAACATTCAAGAGGCAGCGTAATGAAAATACTATTCGAGTGGGCAGACAAGAAACTTATTATGGACGCTAGCAAAGCGGAAGAAATAATAAACCTTATCAACCGTAGCGCGGAGGAGGTGTACGAGCACAAGACTAACTGGCGCACTAAGGAAGAGACGCATCATGTGTACGCTGTTAGCGCCGGTGATCTTGGGGTGCAGTCCATTCAGGTACTGACTGACGACCTGTACGCCTTGGGTAAACTACGCGGTAAGCCAGAGGACTAAGCACTTAATTCAAATTCACAACACCTAACAGTGTTAGATCATTTACAACAATGGAGAACGACATGTTTGGAAACAACTTTACAGATATACCTTCAATCAGCAGCTTTGAAGAGGCTAAACGCCACTATGAATCAATTAAACCCATCAGGGGTTCAGACAACCTGCGCCCTGCCTGCAAGACTCCTAATGGAAGAAGGAAGAAACACATACAAATAGTGGAGCGTAACGAGGGGAACTCCTATGCAATACAGCTATACGAGACAGATGTGGTGACGTTCCACAACAACAACACCCTAGAGCTGAATAACGGTGGGTGGGCTACAAGTTCTACACACGGTGTGATTACCGACCTCCTGTGGCGCGTTGGGGTAGAAGCAAAGACTAGGAACGGTGAGTCTTGGGTCGTTACCAAAGACGGTTACTGGCTGCTAAAGAATCACGCGGCTCTTATATTGGACGTAAGCCAAGAAGGCACGGTAACGGTACAGAACCCGACAACTATCATGCAGCACAAGCTGAAGCGCAAAGAATGGAACGCGCTTAATAAAAAGCACAAGGAGTTCAGAACTACGATGACTGGCATGACTAAACTTATGGACGCAGACTGCATACTGTCGAACACAGACTACTGGTCTATAAAGAATGAGTACAACAAACTTAATATACAACTACTCCACGATAAAGAGAAAACGAAGGCAGCCTTACTTCGCGGGCTTAGCGATGAAATGCAAGCGGGCTTTATACAAATGTACGCGTTGGGTGCGCTTGATCTGCAATATGAAAATCACGGAAACACTTGGAACTGGAGGAATGTTATCTGCCCGAAAAAAGTAAAACAACTCTTAGACGCCACATTAAAGCAGCTATATGCGACTGATCTATTCGTAGCAGAAGCCGCACCACTAGGTAAATTTGTTAAAGATACTAACGCGAGGTTCATGCGATGAAGTTGTACAAGATAGCCACCGATAAAGTAGTGGAAGCAGGGGATATAATTAGCGACCGCAACATGTCTAGGTATCGCCTAGACAAAGTGGAAGAGGGGCGCGTGTACGCTACCTGCATAGAAGCCGGAGAGAACAAGGACAAGCAAGCAAACGCTAGCCCCAGTTATTTTGAATGCTATCTGGAAGGAGAAAAAGTAAATGATAAAACGCGTAGGTATATAAAGCGCAGGCAAGCAACAAAGGCTTTGTACGAACACTGGAAAGACAATATGTAATTTATAACACCTAACACTGTTAGATTACTTACAACACTGGAGAACGACAATGAGTATTGCATCAAGCGGAATGTTAGTACGACTACATATAACTACTTGGACAGCCGAGAAATTGGACAAGGAGCAGACCGAACGGGTACTGCAAGATAACAACGCGGAGAGAGACGCAGGTAAGTTTAAGAAGAACCTGATGTCAGGATCGAAGCTCGTTAAAGAACTAAACAACGAGGTCACCAGAGTACGCCACTGGTGCGACAAGCAAACAATGCCTTGGGAACACAGAGGTGCTAACTACTTACCGACCAGTTTGTTTATGGAGTTCAAGCAAGGTTGGAACAAACGCAAAGCTGATCTGGAAGGACGGGCAGATAACATTGCTGAGAACTACGCCGCTCTAAAGGAGACAGCTAAGCATACCTTGGGTTCTATGTATTGTGAGGAGGACTACCCAACTGCCGAAGAAGTACGCGCTAAGTATTCGTTCAAAGTCTACTTCACACCTGTGCCTGAGTCTGGGCATTTTGCTATTGATTTAGCAGCGGAAGAACTCGAAGAGACAAAGCGCTCGTGTGACAAACTTATCGAAGAGCGCGTAGCAGAAGCACACAAACTCTCATGGCAGAAACTATACGACAAGCTCAAGGATATGAGCGAACGGCTCGTTGACGAACCCGACAAGAAACGTCGTTGGCACGATGCGTTTGTTGATGACCCAGTAGAGCTTTGCAAATTGCTCAAGCATTTTAATGTAAACCAAGACCCGCAGTTAGAGTCTGCAAGGCTTGCACTGGAGGACGCCATGCGAGGTACTGATATAGATTCCATCAAGGACTCGCCAATAGTGCGAGCAAACTTGAAGGGTAAGGTTGACTTAATCCTAAAAACTTTTGACTGGTGATTACTATGCAGCAACTTTTTTCTTTGCCTAACTTTAGGGGTACAATAGACTTTAGTGAATTTCGTAGCTATTACCTAGATGTTCATGCGAACGAGCTGAAAGACTTAGATGCGGCTAAATTTATGGCGGCTAATATTTTAAGTCCTGACTTCTCGAACCTTGTAGTGAGTCTGTGTACTCAAAACCCAAAGTTTCAATTTGAGTTAGCACCTAGGACGCATAACCTTGAACCCGACCACCAAGCAAAACATAACTGCAACACAATAGTAGCGTGGCAAAAAGACACCTACTTGGGCAAGGTGCACCTCTCCATAGGAGGACAATATGAGCTGAGTAATCAACGCATAGATAAGAAGCTGAAGCGTGGGCATTCTAGGAAGACAGGTGACCTTAATCGTGCGCTACAGATATTTAAGGGGGACTTTAAGCCACCAAGCCAAGTAGAGCTATTGGAGGAGGCGCATGAAAAAATCGTAGTTGTTCTGCCACAGTACTTGCAGACGGTGTGGAATATTGTCCGCGTGTTTAAGCCTGCTTTGTTAAATAGTATAAGCCCTGCGGGTACTAAAACCCTCTTACAACTATTAGCTGACGAAGGCTTGGAAGAAAAAGAGGTAGAAAAATATAGAGCAGGTATGGAGGAGTACGAGACTATTAGCTCTGTGGTAACGGACAAACGTTTCAACCCACCAAAGCTACAAGGAACTATAGTCTTTATTGGCGACGACGGGTGCTACTACACGCAGAGGTACGACCGCTACCAAGGGAAGAGTGATGGGCATCGGACTTCACTACCTGTGGACTCTTATAGATCTTCTGATGTACCCGACAACATACGCGCAGGTGTTGGTATGTTAAAGCTGCTAGAAGATGGAAGTTTCTTATTCAATGTGGGCTTTAGACTGAACCGTAATTCTTTTTATATAAAGGACGAAACATGAAAGCATTAGATAAAGACCACGAGGGTAACCCAAAAGCATTGGTTAAAATAAATGTAAGATTGCCTGAGTATGTAGTGGAGTACTTCAAAGCTAAGACAAACTACAGCGCGGAGATACGCAAGGTTCTTGGCGAGTATGTAGATAGCGAAGGTTGTAAATGACCTAACACTGTTAGATGATTTACAACACTTAGAGCCACCTTCGGGTGGCTTTTTTTTGCCTTGACAAAGTCCATGTATGTGATACCTTACCACGCATGGCAAGCACTCCTGAGAAAAAAGTAAAAGACAAAATAGTTAAGCTGCTGAAATTAAAAGGCGTTTACTATTTCTTTCCCGCTACCTACGGCATGGGGCGCAGTGGCGTACCCGATATTATCTGCTGCTGCAAAGGCGCATTCATAGGTATTGAATGTAAAGCAGGGAAGAACAAACCCACCCCCCTACAACTACGCGAGCTTGAAGCCATACGAACAGCAGGTGGCATATCAATGGTTATCAATGAAGACAACATACACGAAGTGGAGAACCTAATAAATGAATGAAGGCGTGAAGCTATTAATAAAAAGAATGGAGCGAGTTCCAGAGGAGTTCTTACAGTATGACCCTCGTTGGGAGTGGGCAACCGAGATGCTGTCTGCTATGGCGCAGGGAGAATGTACTATATTTTGGTTCACCCCCGAAGAGAAAGCCGCGATGATCGAGGCGTACCGCAAATTACAGCGCGAAGATTTCCACAGACGCGTTGTCGAATCCGTAGTTGTTCGTTAACCCTTCCCCATACTGATGATAGTAGTGTAACATGAAATTCTTATACGAGAGGCGGAAGGCTTAATGGACATTTTGACCCTAGATTTTGAAACTTATTATGCCAAGGATTTTGGGCTTAAGAAGTATACGACGGAAGAATATATACGTGACAAACAGTTCGAGGTTATTGGCGTAGCGGTCAAGAAAAACAACGGAGAGACTAAGTTCATTACTGGCCCCAAAGCTAAGATAAAGAAGTTTTTAGACAGCTACGACTGGAGTAGTTCTGTGGCGGTAGCTCACAATGCTAGGTTTGACCTATCCATTATGAATTGGCATTTCGATATACGCCCCAAGAAAATAGCGGACACCCTTTGCATGGCACGAGCTATACACACTATAGAAGTAGGCGGTAGCCTCTCGGCATTGGTTAAGCACTACAACTTAGGAGTCAAAGGTACAGAGGTACTGGACGCACTGGGTAAGAAGCGACTGGACTTCACTCCCGAAGAGATGGAAGCCTATGCAGGGTATTGTATTAATGACGTGGAGCTGACCTATGAGCTATTCAAAGTGCTTATAAGGGGCTTCCCACGTTTAGAGCTAGACCTCATTGACCTAACTTTGCGGATGTTTACTGAACCCGCACTAGAGGTAGATCGTGACCTGCTAACGGAGCACTTAATTAAGATACGCGATACTAAAGAAAAGCTGCTAACCAAGGCTAAAGTAGACCGTAAGGACATCATGAGTAACCCCAAGTTTGCGGAACTATTGACGAGGTGCGGAGTAAAACCCCCCAAGAAGGTTAGCCTTACGACAGGCAAAGAGACTTACGCTTTTGCCAAGACTGACGAGGGGTTCAAGGCACTACAGGAACACAGCAACCCACTGGTACAGATTCTTGTAGCTACCCGCATGGGAGTAAAGTCAACTATCGACGAGACTAGAACTGCACGGCTCATTGCGATAGGCGAAAGGGGCAAGCTGCCCATACCATTGAAGTACTACGCTGCACACACAGGCAGATGGGGTGGGGACGACAAGGTGAACATGCAGAACCTACCTAGAGGTTCCATACTCAAGAAGGCTATTTGCGCACCGGAGGGCTACCAGTTCGTAGATTGCGATTTGTCCCAGATTGAGGCTCGCACTTTGGCATGGTTAGCTGAACAAGATGACTTGGTAGAGGCGTTTGATAAAGGGGACGATGTATACAAGATCATGGCCTCGGCCATCTACAACAAGCCCAAAGAAGAGATAACCAAAGACGAGCGGTTTGTGGGTAAGACTACGATTCTTGGTGCGGGTTATGGCATGGGGCCTAACAAGTTTAAAGCACAGTTGGCTACTTTCGGAGTTGATTTAAGCCAAGACGAGTGCGACAGAATTATTCGTGTATATAGAGAGACTTACCCCAATATACCGAGGCTGTGGCGTGCCGCAGGAGTTGCCTTGGAGGGGATGATGCAGGGTAGAGCACAGGATATAGGCAAAGAAGGGGTACTAGAGGTAGATGTTGAGACAGGTATAAAGCTGCCCAATGGCTTACATATTAAGTACCCCAACCTAAGAAAAGAAATAAATGAAGACGACGGTCGAAAAGAAATGGTCTACGACACCAAGCGCGGACGCGCCACCATCCCTAACAGGATATACGGCGGTAAGGTTATTGAGAATTTGTGTCAGGCATTGGCAAGGATTGTAATTGGTGAGCAGTTGATTAGAGTATCGAAGCGGTACAAAGTTGTTATGACTGTGCATGATGCGATAGGCTGTATAGCCCCCATAGCAGAAATAGACCGTGCTATGGAGTACGTAGAATACTGCATGAAGATACGCCCAGAGTGGGCATCAGACTTACCTTTAGATTGTGAAGGCGGCTACGCAGATTCATACGGAGCTTGCTAACTAACACCCCAGCGGGCGGTGGGTTGGTTCATTCATAGCCAAAAACACCCGCAGTGTACAAAGAAGAATGACAGCTCATAGGCACGTTCTCCGCTTCTTGTGTGCACCGGCTAGCCCACGCTACGGGCCTTAACTACAGGGGATACAAAGATATGACAACTAAAGCAGACTTGCTTAAAACTTTAGCACGGTTAGAAGCAGCGATAATAGAAAATACTAAAGCGTTAAAACCACCTACGCTCACGCAACGGTTAGCTTCTTTTTTGTCCCAAAGGACAGCGGCTTTTAAAATGACGCCTGAGCAAAAGAAAAGGCAAAAAGAATTGTGGAAAGCAGAAGTAGCCAAGCTACCTGCGATAAGAGCGGCGCGCATAGAAAAAGCAAAAAAGTTGCGGGGTAGAAAAGAAAACATACTAAAAGCCTTAAGCGTTTGGTTAGATGGAGGAGACGTAATAGGTAGTTATGAAAGAGCAGATAACACGGAGGAAGCGCAATGAAAGACTACAGAGTAGAAGTAAAAGTAAAAAACAACTACCTGTTTAGGCTTATGCAGTCTTACGGTCTAAACAATGCGGCTGAACTTAGTAGAGCTAGCGGATTAGCCCAAACGACTATAGGCAAAGTACTTAATTTAAAAGCCCCGGCCCTTACTAAAAAAGGAGAAGTAACTGCACCAGTACAAACTCTTTGCGATTTCTTTGTTTGCAGCGTATACGACCTTTTCCCCCCACAACATATAAACGACCCGCTAGAAACTAACTTCGGTGCAGTAGAAGCTAACATGGAAGAATTAGCCTCTAGTAACTTACTAGCCGGTGGGACTGACCCGCTATAAATACTAAGCGACGGTGATGCGACAGACCTTTTGGCTCAAGCGGTAGGGCAACTAACTGACAGAGAGCAGCAGATAATGAACTTACGCTATGGACTAAACGAAGAGCCTCCTAAAACTTTACCCGAAATAGGAGAAATTTTAGGAGTAGGCAGCACTAGAATTCAGCAAATAGAACAGAAAGCCTTAAGAAAACTTAGATCCCGTGCAACAGCTTCTTTAGCTTACGCACACAGCGATGAAGAAGGGGAACATACAGAAAAAAGAATAGTTGAAAATGCGATGGCTGTCGCTAGGCAAGAAGCACGACAAGTTATGCTTGAGGCGAAAAGGGCACAAGAAAGGCTAGATAGGGCAAAAGAAATACAAAAGCGGTTAGATGAAAAGCGGTTACAAAAGAAGCTAGAAAAAGAGCTAGGAAAAGAGCCAACACAAGAATATTGGAGGAAGTTAGATGAATGGAAAAGGCAGCAAGCGTAGACCCACGTTCGTACCGATGCACGAGTTCGGGGAGAACTGGGCAAAAATCTTTGAGAAACCAAAACAGAAGGAAGAAGAGAATGCTAACAGCAAGCGTACCAAGAGTGGCAAAGGAACCAAAGAAGGACAGCGCACTGACGAAACAGACGGGCGGTAATCACTACAAGAGCATGGCTATCCAACCTGCCGAGTACGCAGAGAAGAACGGTCTATCTTTACTCGAAGGTAACGTAGTGAAATACATTTCCAGATGGAAGTTAAAGGGCGCACCGCTAGCTGACTTACTCAAGGCTAAGCACTGCATTGACTTGCTGATTGAGCTGCACGAGGTAGAATGAAGATAACAATAGAAGTAGATGGCGCTGATGCCGAAGAACTTGTAGCTATGATACAACGTGCAACCGAAGCGGTAGAGAAGCTAGAAGCTATTCTTGAGGAGTTTGAGGATGGGGAACTTCACTAATGATTACGTTTGATGCGCTTGCAGATGCGCTAGAAGAAGCTAAGTGGTGCGCGGAAAACGAGCAGAAGGTATATATCATAAGGCGCAAAGGGGAGCGGTTTAAAGTTATGCCTAAACACCGAATGCAAAAATATTACTTCCATATTGAAGTTGGTTACAAGGGGCGTAAATGATTGCCCCCGCTTTGATGTGCGTTGCTATGGCAGTGTACTTTGAAGCGCGGGGTGAGCCTACAGAAGGACAGATTGCTGTAGCGCATGTGATACATAACAGAATTGAAGACCCACGTTACCCAGACAATGCGTGTGACGTGGTTAAGCAGGGGTACTACTGGAACGGTGTACC
>Ga0099847_1000701_pt1 | contig 11413 bp, 10 predicted proteins | sample CB_VirMetaG_2_FD_78178 | JGI IMG/M metagenome (GOLD analysis project Ga0099847, IMG submission 78178) | Freshwater to marine saline gradient viral communities from Chesapeake Bay - CB_1504_2 Viral MetaG | ecosystem: Environmental > Aquatic > Marine > Coastal | place: USA: Chesapeake Bay...
ATAAAATTGTATAATATATAATGGCAGGATTTCAAACAAAAACTTTCTCAAAACACGATGACTATATGACACCTAAAAATGCATGGGAATCCATTATTGACTATCTTCCAAAAGATAAAATGATATGGGAACCTTTTTATGGTGATGGTACAAGTGGTCAATACTTACGAGAACTTGGTCTTAATGTTTTTCACGAAGACAAGGATTTTTTTACTTATGATATTCCTGAATCTATATGTGTATCAAATCCTCCGTTTACAATGACAGAAAAAGTATTACAAAGACTTAAGGAATTAGACAGACCGTTTATACTAATATTACCCAGTTCAAAAATAAATACCCAATACTTTAGAAGGTTATTTGCTGATGAAGAAAATCCGATTAAGATTATTATACCACGTAAAAGAATCCAATTCTTAAAAATGGTTGATGGTGTTGTTGATATTAATCAGAAACGATGCTGCAACTTTGACTGTTTCTATTATTGTTGGAAAATCGATTTACCTCGTGATATTATTTGGTTGTCCAATTGACAATTTTAGCAATTACAAATATATTATAGCAATTAAAATATAATGATATAATATATTAGAATGTCAAGAAGAAACGCTACTGATCATACCAAAAACGGATTGATTTCAAAGAGTAAAATAAGTAATGTCCCTGTTAATCCTGACAATATCTACTTGGATGTTATTATTACCAATGTTTTAGGAAACCGAACCCCTGCTGTCCCTATAGAATATACTGAAAATAGAACTAATGCTATAGTTGATAATGCTGGAAATTACTGTCTATCTGTTGTTCGCTTTTCTCTTGAGAGTCAAACTTTACCAGTATTTATTCCAACTATACAACCCAATCAGGGTAATACCAATCTTACCATCTATAGTGTCACATTAAAAATCACTCCTCCTGCCCCAAACACTACTACATTCGTCTCTCAACAACCTATTATATGGGAACCGCAAAATCTAAATGCAATTGTTCCACCACCCCCTAATGCAACAGGAACTGGATTTCAAGCAACATTTAATGACTACTATTACGGTTATAATTTTGACTGGTTCGCTCTTCTTATTCAGAAAGCATTATACAATGCACAGACTGATTTAGAAACACAGATTACTGCTGCTGGTGTTGCACCAAATCCATTAACTGGTATTATTCCACCTACTATATCGTTTGACCCAACTACTCTCTCATTTGTTTTAACTGCAAACCAATCTGTCTATTCCAATAATGTTGTCAATAGTGTAATCACTCCGAATCCTGCAGCATGTGAAATGTATTTCAATACCTCTCTTTATGATTTACTTTCTACTTTCCCTTCTCAAAATTATGGAACATCATCTAATATTACGGATGGGGCAAACTTTAGGATAACTTTCTTGGATTTTGGTGGAACTTCTCTCATTAATGTACCAACTATTGGAACTCCTCAACAAGTATGTATTCAAGTCTTTCAAGAGTTTAGCACAATTAATAATATCACTCCTGTTGGTGGTATTGTATTTACATCAAGTCAGTTACCTATTGTTCCTAATCAACTATCTTCACCACAGATTTTATCGGAAGGTCAAAATATTCAAGCACTTTCTGGAAATAATTCAAATTTCGGATTAATCTTAACTGATTTAGAAAGTGGTGATTTAGTATATAAACCTACGTTACAATATACACCCACTGCTGAATACCGAAGAATATCTCTCCAATCCACCCAACCAATTAGCAATATTCAGATTTCATGTTTTTGGAGAACAAAACTCGGTCAATTAGTTCCACTTACTTTAGCATCTGGGGCATCTTGTACAATAAAATTACTTTTCACAAAAGTGAAGGCAATTTATGGAGATGCATATCCAGATGCTGATGTTGATTAATTATTTAGACATCTTTAGAATTTTTTATTAAAATGTATTATTCCCTGAAAAAATAATATATTCTTATTGTATATACAGAATGACAGACTTTAAAACATGCCTAATCCGTGATGCAAAACTTGCTCAAATTACTGACCAACAGGTTTATGGAGTATATCAAGGTGCTTCCAATAACACATTTCAACGTTTCTCAAGTGTTTCGTCAAGTGCTTCTTCTCTTGTCTTCAACGTACAATTACCAAGCGAAAGTGTCGTTGTCAACAGAGAAGTTCTTTTAGAAGCACAGAACATGAAATTTTTCGTCAAAATTGAGAATGTTCCTGTTAATGCAAGTGCATTTAATTATGGACTTACTGATTCTCTTGCTCCATTCCCTTTGAGTATGTCATTTAATACTATTTCATCCCAAATTAACAACACCAACGTTTCTCTCAATCTTCAAGATATTCTTCCACAGTTGTTGAGAATGAATGACTCTCGTGAATTGTACAAGTACAATAGTTACGCCCCCACGCTCCCTGACCAAGCATACTTTAACTACTCTGATGGTGTTCTTAACAATAACAACCCACTTGCTGGATATGGTAACCAATCTTATGATTTAGACCAGAATCCTCGTGGTGCTTTCCCTGCTACTATTACACTCACCCAATACACTGCTGGTGGTGTTGTCGTTTCCAATTCACCTATTTCAACTAATGCTACTAACTTTTTTATTGCTCAATTTAATTTCACAACCACTGAACCTTTGTTTCTCTCACCTTACATCTTTAGTAATCCTGAATACAATGTTGGAGGTATGTGCGGTATCAATACTATTAACTTGGTATGTAATATTGACACTACATTCAAGCGTGTTTATAGAACTGCTGGTTCATACACATACTCTGTATCAACTGGAACATACGGTGGTGATTCCAATCCTTTCGGTACTACAAGTTTGTTGATGAATTTCCTATCAACCCAATCTACTGACCTTATCCCAAGCAGACAAGTTTTACCATATAGCGACTATCCACGCTACTTGAGCAGCAACTCTTCATCTCCACTTGCTTCTGGTGCAACTGCTACTCTTACAAGTCCTAATTTACAGTTGAATCAACTTCCTGATAAATTCATTATTTGTGTAAGAAAGGCAATGACACAGCAAACTCCACAAGATTCGGATTCTTTCTTCCCTATTACTGGAATCAGTGTAAATCTGAACAACCAATCAGGTTTGTTGTCGTCTGCTTCTGCCCAGCAACTGTGGAAATTATCTACGGAAGCAGGAAGTTCTCAATCTTGGAACGAGTGGAATGGACAGCAATCTGTGGTTAATGCTAATACTGGTGTCGGTTCTGCTGTCAAGACCACTGGTAGTATGTTGGTTTTATCTCCAGCAATGGCACTATCTTTACCAGCAATGCTTTCAAGTGGTTCGATTGGACAATTTCAATTTAATATCCAAATTACATGCACAAATCCTTTTCCTTCAACTCTTGTTCCTGAAATTTGTATTGTTTGTATGAACACTGGAATTATGGTAAATGCTGCAGGAAGTAGTGCAATATACACTGGAATTCTCACCAAAGAAATGGTGGTATCTACTGCTACTGAAGATGAAGTTCCTGAATTGGAAGTTCCTGAATACACAAGAATGGTGGGCGGTAAAATGGGTAACTTTGGTGCGTTGAAAAAGATGATTATGGGTAAAGTTGGTAAAATGAGACGTGCAAGGGGTGGAATCGGTTCTCAATCTGGTGGAATCGGTTCTCACTCTGGTGGTGTCCGAAGATACACATAATTCTACTAATTTAATCATTTAACAATTCATTAATTTAAAAACGCATATTTAGTAATTTATTAAATATGCGTGTTCTATACATGTTACAGTTCTAATTTCAGAACCGTCTTTTTTGGCGGTTTTGACCCTTTTTCACCTTTATATGACATTTTCTTTTCTTTTTTTCGTGTAAAGGGGAAAATAGGGTCAAACCGCCTTTTTTTACGGTTTGAGATTCTACAGTAAAAAATATTTTAGAAAAAACACGCCGCAATATTATATATACTTATAATATAGATAATGTTGCACAATTATAACAACAATTTTGAATCACGTGAAAATAGGTCAATTGTTTTACGTTTAGCAGAATTAGATGACTGTCAAAGGGGATTTCCAAGCAAATATATTGAGGATATCCCCCAACCATACACTTGGAACAATACATGTAGAATCTTTGGACAAATCGGATTAGGACAAGGTAACCCAAGAAGGGATGCATATGCTGCTGGTGTAGAAGGAATGCGTGGTGCTGCTGCTTTGAGGTCTCCACAAATAAAAGGATTTCCTGATACACCCCTTTCTATTGCAATGAAAGCACCACGTAGTGCTATTAATAACGACCCTGATATGAGAATGGTGTCAAAAGCAGAACAACATCTTACTGGTGGTGCTTTGCTTACTGCTCCAATACCATTAGCACATGCATTAAAATACGTACAAGAAGAAAAAGAACGTGGTGCTGGACAAAATACTTTTATGGTCGGTAAAAAAGGAGAAAATCCAAGACCACGATCAAAACGTGCTGGTCTATCTGGTGGTGCTGTTGCATTTAATCCTGTAACTAAAGAATATAAGACTGTTAATAATATTGTAAAACCAAAATTTACGCAAAAACAACTTAAAGAGTCGGTTAATTCACGCAAACCGATTGGTTCTAATCCTGCTACTTGGACACCCCTTTATTTATCACAAGCATCAGATTCACAAGGAGGTGTTCCTAATGTTGCTGATTCTCAAGGTGGTGCTTTAGGAAAAAATGTAAAAACCAAAGTTAAAAAAGTTAAAGAAAAAGTCAGTGCTGCTAAAAGTAAAATTGATAAAATAAAAGGAAAGTTTAGTATTTTAAATAAAGTTCTATAATTAATTATTACATTTCCTTGAATTTATTTTGTATATGTAATATATATACACAATGCCAAGACGAGGTTCAAATTACGATTACGATGGTTTAAGCAATCATCCACATTCTCAATCTTTTAATAGTGGTTTTCAAAGTGCATCTTCAGAAGGACGTTATCTACAATCTGGTTCTAACCCATATACTGATTATTTGCACCCTGAATTAAGTATGCAAAATCCTGTAGGTGGTATGAGGGGACATACCATGTTTGGTGTTCATGATAATGTTAGAACAGTTGGTGGAAAATTTTCATTCAAAAAAGCAGCAAAATCAGTGGGTAAAACTGTCGGAAAAACTGCAACCGATGTAGGCAAAGCAGTCGCTACACAAGCAGCAACTGATGCTATTATTGGTGCGTTAACTAACCCTGCCGTTGATGAGGCATTACTTGAAGGTGCTGAAGTCGGTGCAATGGCATTAGGCAGACGAAGGGGAAGACCACCTCTTGGTTCTAATCCTGCTACTTATACACCAAAATATTTATCACAAGCAGGTGGTAAAATTCATATGAAAAAGGTGGGTAGAACTCTTGGTAAAGCAGTAAAATCCGTAGGTAAAGCAGCAGCACCTATCGTTACAAAGGCAGCACAAAAACAACTGGAGAAAGGTATGGAAAGTATGATTGAAAATATGATGGCGGAAGAAGCAGCAGCAGCAGGATTAGGTGAATTTACTGGTGGAAAAAGAAGAAGTTTCTCAAAAGCATTAAAATCTGTTGTTAAACATCCGATAACCAAAAAAATTGCTTCAGAAGTTTATGATGTTGCAATGCCTATTATCAAAGAACAAGGTAAAGCAATGGTAAAAGAAGGTATGAATGCACTGATTTCATCACTTTCCGAAGGTGAAGCAGTTGGTGGAAAAAAACGTCATATTGGTAAAACTTTAGGTAGAATCGGAAAAAGCGTAGCAAAGGTTGCTGCTCCTATCGCTGTTGGGGCGTTGACTACTGCTACAGGAAACCCTGAACTTGCTCCTGTAACAACTGCCGCAACTGCCGCAGCAATGAAAGGATTAGGTGCTGGTGGTTACTATCATCGTGGTGATTTATTGAGAAGGAGTATTGATGATATGGAATTGCTCGGTGATGTAGTTAAGAAACAAGCAAAAGAACTTAAAGCAAAACGTGGTGGGGAAATGAGTGGAGGACGTGCAAGAAGGGCAGCAATTGTCAAAAGAGTTATGGCGGAACGTGGGGTCACATTACCTCACGCTTCAAAGATAGTAAAAGAAGAAGGACTTTATTAAATATTTAGTAATATAATTATATCTCATTATAATATATAATTATGTTGCCTTTCTATCAACGATCCGAACTTGAATATGATAATCGTATTAAAGCAAGACTAAACAAAGCATTACGAACCAAATATACCAATGAGGCACTGATTCGCTTTGAATCTGATGATGCTGAAGCAGAAGAATTGTACATGCAATTACAAAAAATATTGTATCTTATGTATGCTCTACTTCAAGAGTCTCATTCTTATTTATTTTCTATTGGTGTTGGTTCTCTTGACGCTAATCATGTCACAACTGCTCCATTACCTGCTCCAAGACCAAGTTATCAACCCACCATTCCTCAATTGATGGGACAAGAAGACCTTACTGCCGTTCCTACTCCACCAAGACGAGGCAGACCTGCGACTGTAACATCTCAACACTTGGAGACTGCTCTTGCAGAAAATAGAAGGGCAACTGTCAGGGCAGTTAGTGGTGTATCCAATTTTAGGGGTGTAATGGGACAAATTCTGAAACTTGGAAACAACTTCCAAAATATCATTAAGAAAATTGCACCAAGATTTAACTATTTGAGTCAAGAACAAGTAGATGACCTTGCAGATTTATGCGAAAAAGTATTTGATACTTGGGACAAAACCATTCAGTATGCATTACCTGAACTTTCTAATGCTGTACAAGTTGGAACACCTGATTCTGAAATTGATGGAACACGTGAACTTATACGTGCTGTTCGTGATGAAGTATTTGAAAAAGGAATACCTACTATTCTACAGTTGATCAGTAGTTATAACCCTATTGTTGCTCCAGCATCTCAACCTACTATTAATACCAATGCACGAGGTGATGGTTATACTCTTGATTCTGGAAATTATCTGGGTACATACGTATAATACTTGGATTTATCATATTATATAATACTTGGATTTATCATATTATATAATACTCTGAAATCAAGAACCGCTTTTTTTGGCGGTTTTGACCCTTTTTCACCTTTATATGGCATTTTCTTTTCTTTTTTTCGTGTAAAGGGGAAAATAGGTCAAAACCGCCAAAAAAGACGGTTCTTGTTGTTAACGCTCCGCTCCAAGTATTATATAATATGATAAATCTGGGGGAACTACCTCCAATAAAATAATATATTATTATATAGCAAAATGGCGACTCCAACAAATACAAAACTTTACGAAAAAGTCAAAAAAATGGCAGATGCAAAATACAAAAAACCAAGTGCTTATAAATCTGGGTGGATTGTGAAAACCTACAAGGACATGGGTGGAAAATACAAAGGCGAAAAACCGAAAAATACTGGTTTAGATCGTTGGTACAAAGAAAAGTGGTCTGATTATGCAAATTTAGAATATCCTGTTTACCGTCCTACAAAAAGAATAACAAAAGATACACCCTTAACACCGCAAGAAATCAGTCCTGCAAATCTTATCAAACAAGCAATAAAAAAACAATCTATTAAAGGTCAATCAAATCTTCCACCGTTTATTAAAGACTTATTGTAAAATATATTTTAGCAGTATATTATATAATAATATGGCGGATAAACGAAATGTTTATAATAGACAAGAAGAAAAGGTTTTTAATCTACTAACCATTACTGGACGATACAAAATTATTGGGTCACAAACATTACCTCATTTGAAGTATAAATCGGATTTTGATTTACAAGAATATTTTAAAACACCAACTGTGGGCAAGTATCCACAACAAATACTAAAATTATTTCAAGATAAATTTCAACGTGCATCAAAAGACCCTAATATTTTTATTACTGATTTTAAATGTGGCGAAGACGATAAAGGAGAACCATTAAGATGGACTAAACAAACTATTAAAAAAGGGTCACAAGTTGTTGACGGAAAAACATATTATTTTACTGATGTTATACTACAGAAATCCACAATAAAAATGGATATTATTGCATTCATAAATGGGGTTGCTACTGAATTTACTGAAAACTATTATTTCCAATTAAATGGATTCCAAAATTTTGAAGGCGAACCCATACAAGAAATAAAATCGGATATTTTAAAAGATGGTAGGGAATACTTAAAAGAAGGTAATGTTTTTAAAGCATTAAAACGTGTAAATGCATCACTATTATTATTGGATAAAAAACCAAATGTTCAAAAACTTTTAGAGAACTTTTTTAATTCACATACAGGTTACCTTAATGGAATAAAAAATGATATTGATACATTAAAAACGCTTACTGAAAATAAATTTAAAAAAGTCCCACGTGACAAAATTATTGATAATATTTCTATTATTCAGAAAGAATTAGAAAAGTGCAAGGAAAAGCAATTGAGGGAAACCGCAATTGAAGAATTACAATCAATTAAGAAAATTTCTATAAAACAAATGCCTAACAGATTAGATGAAATACGTGAATATCTACAACAACAAATTAATAGAGAATCGGATGCATTTGTACAAAAACATGCATTTTTAAAATCATTATTTTGATTTTTTTACAAAACGCAAAAACACCGAAATTATTATCTTTAGTAATACTATATTATAATGAATTTGGAATTAGAAGGATCACCAGTTGCACTTATTGTTGAAGACGGCAAAAAAAAGAACTCTGTTATCAGTGTTGATAATGATATTAGCAAGGTAAATCATCACTTTAATGAATTCAAATGCAAACCTAACCAACATATTCAGCAATTACCTGATGTCAGTAAAGAAAGAACCATCATTTATGTTACTGGTATGTCAGGGAGTGGTAAATCATATTATGTTAAAAACTTTGCTGACCAGTACAGAAAATTGTTTCCAAAGAGAGAAATATTCCTTTTTAGTGCATTGGATGAAGATAAAGGCAGTATTGACAAAGTAAAAGACATTAAACGAGTGAAAATACATCAAGATGGTTTTATGGGTGAAAGCATTAATTGTTCGGACTTTAAGGATTCACTCTGTATTTTTGATGATTGTGAAGCAATTCCTGACAGAAAATTACGAAAAAAAGTATGGGAAATACAAAACGGTATTTTAACTACTGGACGACATCATAATGTTTCTTGTGCTGTTTGTACACATACTGCTACCAATGGTAATGAAACTAAACTAATATTGAATGAAGCACATGGTGTGGTTATTTTCCCTAATGGTTTAGGTGGTCGTTCTCTCAAATATTTATTAGAAGGATATTTCGGATTAGATAAAGACCAAATAAAGAAAATTAAAAATCATCGTGATTCAAGATGGGTCACTGTTCTAAAGACGTATCCAATGTGTGTATTAACTGAAAAAGAATGTTACGTCTTGAATAGGCACGATTAACATTATATTTTCTCTCAACGTAAAATATAATGAATGAAGTATTAGCAAAAAATATTTACAATTATTCTGAAGATGAAATTAAAAAAGACTTGGAAATGCTTTTTACATGTAAAGCATTAACACCTTTATCTAAACGTGGATTAAAATTTATTAATTTTTTTACTGCTGGAGAAAGATTGCATACAAGAACTAAACGGTCAAAACATCTTAATTTTTTTGAATGGTACGACAGAAGACGTGAATGGATTCAAAGAAATTATGTAAAAAGAATGGACGAACATTATGGTGGATTATCTCTCAATGATGACCGTGATGTTAAAAAATGGTTTCGTATTTTTGCATTATATTTTGGTGGAACTGTTGGTATATTTCGTCCATCTATTACAAAAAATACTATTACTGAATTTGGTGGGAAACATATTTTGGATTTCACAATGGGTTGGGGCGGTCGTTTATTAGGTGCGTGTGCTGCTGGTGTTGAAACTTATACTGGTATCGATTCCAATACTAATTTAATTGAACCTTATAAAAAAATGGTGGATATTATATATCAGAACCAGTCCAATAAAACGGTTATTAATTTAATTTTTGATGATTGTTTGAATGTCCAATACCAGAATTTGCATTATGATATGGTTTTTACTTCACCACCGTATTATGATATTGAACTTTATAGTAATCAAAACCACGTATCAGATAAAAAATATTATGACGAACATTTTTATAAACCAATAATTGAAAAAACGTATAAATATTTGATTCAAGGAGGACACTATTGTATTAATATTAATAAGATAGTATATGAAAAAGTTTTGAAAGAAATTCTTGGAGAACCTTTTCTCTCAATTCCATTAAATATTTATGGAAGAAATATAAATAATAGACAACCTGAATATACTGAATTCATTTATGTTTGGAAGAAAATGTAAAAATTAAGGGATTCTATAATGCACATCAGGTGATGACGAAAAATACGAACCACCACGTTTATGCATCATACTACTCATTCTTCCTCTTCCAATTAATGTATCTTCGTCTAATCTTTTTAATGTATCTGTTTTATGTTCTGCTAATGGATTGAATGTAATACTTTCTATTGTTTGTTCTTCCTTACCACCTTGATGTGGTCTCAATATACTAACAGGATCATACGCAGTTCTTACATCATATTGTTTATCCGAAACTTTCTTCCCTTTTATTAGGTCTTTTGGTGTCACAGGTTTATTAAGTGTTAACACTTCGTGTGAATCTTGTCCAACACGTTCTGCGATAGCAGACCCCAACGAATGAGCAATAGTTGTTACAATATTTTTACCATACTTTTGTTCTGCTTCTTTCTGAACTTTTTCACCGTGTTTAAATCTTTTACTTTTTTTATCACCAAATAACATTCTTGCGTCTGTTATCCAATCATGCATTCCTGCTGTACCACGATGTACAACAACTGCCTGACCTGTTTTTGGATTGTAATATACCTGTGCTCTCTGACCTGATAATTGTCTATCTATTTTAAAATCTCCAACATCGTGTATTTTTTTATCATAAGATGCGGCAAGTAAATCACTCATATCGTGAGCAGCAAGTTTTCCACCTCTTTTTCCTGCAGAAGGATTATCAAAATCAGATAGTCTATCTTGTTCGTATGAAGATACTGAATTATCTGAATTATCTGAAGCACGAAGAACCCAATCAGGAACCTCATCATCCAACTCTGAATCAAAATCTGAATCCCACTCATCTAATTGAGTGTTTTCTGCTACTCTTGGTGATGGATTATTGACTTCTGCTGCTTCCAATAAAACTCTTCTCCTTTCGCTTGGAGATAATCGGTTCGCTTCCGCATCATAAACGTCAAAGTCTTCTTCTCTTGGTATTAGGTCTGCTTGAGTCGTTCCACTTGTCGCAATATCAAACATCATATCTTGTATGACTTGTTCATCTGGTATTTTCTGCAATTCACCTGAACCAAAATGTGTATGATATATCATACTCCTTAATCTGTCAAGACCTCCATTTTGAAGAAATGTTGGATAATCAACCCCA
>Ga0099847_1000703_pt1 | contig 11396 bp, 16 predicted proteins | sample CB_VirMetaG_2_FD_78178 | JGI IMG/M metagenome (GOLD analysis project Ga0099847, IMG submission 78178) | Freshwater to marine saline gradient viral communities from Chesapeake Bay - CB_1504_2 Viral MetaG | ecosystem: Environmental > Aquatic > Marine > Coastal | place: USA: Chesapeake Bay...
ATCAAAGATATATAAGAGATGTTCGTAAATTTAAAGGTCAGGATAAAATCGGTAAAGGAAATATTACATTACAAAACAAGAGGTCAAAAGGGAACAATTAATTGTTCGTAAATCAAAAAAACTCATCATCCATTTGATTTCATAAATATAATTTAAATCAAACAACAATTCTTCGTAAATCAAAAAAAAATCATACAAAACATAAATACTTCGTAAAACCGAATAATTTGTCGTTAGAGTTCACAAATTTGATTTCATCCTTAAAAATACTTCTCAACTGACAAAAAAGGGTTCACTATGGCATTGACACTTGCCGAAGCACAAGAGGTTCTACATCAACTCGGTGTGCCTCGTCTAAGCGAGGAAGAGATGAGGGCAGAGATTACTACACACTTCGCCCTCGGTCAATTAGACCTTATGGAAAAAATCGGTCAGGAGGTTGACAAGGAACGATACCTTGTTCGTAAGGAAAAAAACGCTCGTATTGGAATGGGCCAGGTCATTGACGATGTGGGAAGTCTATGGCACCTCGTTGATACTTTTATGAATGGTTATTATCAGTATATAGAGTATGATGATGATGATGAAATTATTTGGCAACCGATAGAACCTCATAGGTTCTGTGGGTATCTGTTTCAAGCAGGAGAGATGGAGTTTCATAACGATGATGGATTAATGACTCACCCTTTCCATAGTGATGGATGGCACAGTGATGTCTCCATCTATGGATGGCGCAGTGATGTCGCCCGAGATGAGAACCCTTATCGCTGGATTTGGAATGTAGGTCATACTCGTTGCACAGACCCCGCAGACAACTCATCATCTTAGAGAACAATGAATATTCATTAGATTAGATTAATTTTTTTTGTTCGTAAAACTTCACAAATTTGATTTCATAAATATAATTTAAATCAAAACAATAATCTTTCCTAAAACCGAAAAAAATTTATATTTAAAGCATAAGTTTGTAAATAAAACATAATAAAGATGGAAGTTTTAGCGAATACTTATTACTATGATGAAACTATTACTCGTAAAGAATACAAAAATAAAGAACTTCGTAAACAATTAGTCGCTTTTAAAATTAGATGTCCAGAAGAATTACACGAAAAATTTAAAGAAGTATTTTCAGAAGAACTTAATTTTATGAAAAGACCTAATCAAAAGAATGGGGATAATGTTGATATATATGATTTTGATATGATTCCTTATGATAATAGATTTGGAGACGTTATTTGGTTTCATACGAATATTATTTGTAGATTAAGTAATTATAAAGATGTATTTGATAAAATTAAAAGTATAGGATTTACTCCTAAACAGGGTGGAGGAAAATCTGGATTAACATATTCAGTAAATTGTTATTCTAAATCTGATAGAGGAACTTGGATTTCTGAAACCGAACGAAAAACTAAATATCCTGTATGTGTAGTTTCATATCAAAGAGCGAATAAGTATGGACGAACTCATAAAACTCTTAATGAGATGAAAGTATTTCATTATATCTTCTGTGCAGAAGAGGAAAAAGATGATTATGAAAAGTGGTATAAACCTGAATTTTGTGAACTTGTTATTATTCCGAAGGGTATTCAGGGGACAAAGATGGGTTCTACTCCCGCGAGGAATTTTATTCTTGATTGGGGATTAGAAAGGGGTTATGAAAGGGTATGGATGTTAGATGATAACATTAAAGAATATAAACGTCTTTATGAAGCGAAAAAGAATGATATAAAATCATCGGTAGTTTTCACACACATAGAGGACTATGTAGACCTTTATGATAATGTAGGAGCGGTTTCACATAATTTTAATCCTGATATTACAGAAAATAATCATAGAACTTGTATAGTTAAGAATGGGAAGTGTTATTCATCTATGTTGTTAAAAACAGACCCCGACCTTCGTTTTAGATATAAACATCAAGAAGATAATTTAATCTCAATGGAGTATATTCATAAGGGATATACAAATCTCTGTTTTAATTCTGTTATGTATGATAAAAATACATCAGGTAAAGATGGTGGTGGGAATAAGAAAAGTGTTTATCAGTGTGAAGGTGATAAAAGCGATGGAAAAGGATACGATGAAAGATTTCATTATATTTCGTTAATGGTTAAAATTTTAGAGATGGAGGGTAAATTAGTATTTATAGATGGTAAAACTTCTGATGATTTTCTCAAAAGGTCAACGACACATAAATCACACGAGTATCACGCGAAATTTCATTATGAATTCATTAAAAATCATAGTATTAACGAACATACAAAAAAGATTAATTACGAAGAAATAAAATCAAAACAGAATAGAAATTACGGATTAAAGTTTATTCCGAGAGATTAGATGAATCATAACTATAATCGCTATCATCAGTATCTTCACTGCAAGACGAGGAATAAAAACTTTCATTATCTTGTAAATTTATATTTTTAACTTTAATCAATTCATCAAAAAATATTAATAAATTTTTTTTATGTGAAATTAATTTTCTAATTTCATTAATTTCTAAAATATTTTCTAAATCTAAATTCATTAAATTTATACTGAATACTTATTTTAATTTTTAATTTGAGAACGTTATTGTGCCATCGGCATTAAAGTAATAGTGCTGGTCAAATACTAAATAGCAATGAACAACTTTATCCTCCTGCCCCGTGCCTGCAGCTGCAGTTACGTTAATGAGTAAAGTAGTTTCTAATGCCATAGTTTCACTATCCAGTCCACTCTCAATAGCAGTATGCTGAAAACTCTGTAAATCTAAACCGAAAGGACATACGGATTGCACCTGATTAGACTGAGGGGTTAATGTATTACCTGCACCATCTCCATTATCTCCATCTGTTAATAGTGCAACACCTGCCGCTGCAATTGCCTGAGGTGTATTGATGCCATAAGTAATACTTGATAAACGACCTGTCGGATTTGTAAATCCTAATGAACCGAGTGCCTTTGCAAGTTCCATCACACATTCACCTCTTTCTTCCTGTGGAAGGGGTTTATTTGCAGCTGCCGCTCGGCCTACATCACCCCAGCAGGCAACAGGTTGAGGCGGATAAACTACTGAACCTACTTTCATCTGAAAAGAATCCATATTTGCATTGCCACCCGAAGATAAACTATAAACCTGTTCCACGCCTACGCCAGGTGCACCCTGAGTATAATCTTGACTATTAATCTGAAAGAGTAAAGATTTAATACTCCTTTTTCTTGCTGGAATTCTAATAGGGATTTCTCCTTGTGTGCCATTAGGCAATACATCAGTAGAATGTTCTATGTCCTGAGATGAGATAGTTAACTGACCTCCGCCCATCTGTTGCATCATTCTTAACTGATTGATAACATCTCCACCGACTTCTATTAATTGTGCTACATAATTGACACGATTTAACTGGATATCACCTGCAAAGACACCTGCACCAGTCCACGCCCCTACATTCTGCGAATTTGTCATAACTAATACAATAGTAAGAGGATTGCTCTGGGAAATAAGAGGCAGGGGAAGTAATTTATCTTGTGTAAATAAACCTGTTGGCATCATCATACAAATACGAACAGATTGACCTGCAGCCGTATCATTATCGCTGTTATGACGAAGGTTAACATATACTTCCCCTGTTTGACCGATTGCCTCAGGTGCAATCTTGCCAGCGGCACCACCTGCAGCGTTAAGACCCCTTTGCTGTTGTCCGAGACTTTCAGATAACTGCCCATCAGTATTAGTTTGTGCAACAGATAAGATACCTGCGTGTAGGCGATTGTGTTCTTGTTCACGTGCTAAAACGCGACCTGCCTGTTCTACTCTTACCTCATCAAAAAGCACGTGCCCACCGCCTATATCAAATCCTACATTCTGTGCTGACCTATTCTCTGCAAACATCTCTAAATAAGAATGCTGAACATCAAGAAGACTATTTACTGAACCGATTTCTATACGAATTTCACGAGTGCCCAGTGCATTAAATCCTGATGCTCCGCCCTGTGGATAAAATCGGCGACGACGTGCAACAGCAGGAACTGCAACTGGAAGAACATCATTATAATCAATACTTTTAGGAATTCCTCGTGCCACTTCCATTATTTATTTTTATAATGAATTAAATAAAAAAATTTTAATTAATAAACTTTTAGTTTTTTAACCTCTTTTAAAGGGTTTTGCAAAAAATCCAGCGACTTGTTGTTTTTTGTTTTTCTTTGTTTCTACATCATCAAAAAATTCTGGTGGTGCAACTGGCCCTATCGTCGGCGTGACGCCTACACTTTCAGGAGAAATTTTATTGCCCTTTGTAAGTCCTAATGCAGAACCTATTTGAGATAATGAACTGCCTTTACTTGCCTTTTCTGCTGCCTTGATTTGTTCATCTAATGATTTTGTTGATGCCGCTTCACCTTCACCTCTGGCAATATCTATACCTTGCCTGACTGCACCTACTTTACCTACATCACCTCTAACTACATCCGCTGCTAAATTTAATCCTGCCGCTACTTTTCTCTTTTTATCGGGGACTGGTGGTGCCAGTGCCTCTTGTGCCTGTGATAAATCAATTGCAGGTGGTGGTGCAGATTGTTCACCTACAACATTACCTGCAAGTTCTTGTCTTTCTACTTGTGCCGCCTGATGTCCTAAACCTTCATCTGCTTCACTTGCAACTAATGGATATTCTACTTCTTGATGAGTTTCTTTATCTCCTTTTGATGCATAAATACCTGCACCTGTTGCTAAAATTAATCCACCTGCAATAAGACCTTTTTTAAATTTACTTGTATCTTTTTTGCCATAATTTTTACCGAATGATTTATGTTTTCTACCGAAACTGCCAAAAGTAGTCATTATAATTTATTTAATATTTTTTTAATCAAAATCTAATGAAATATTCTTTTTAGCGATACTAAATCCTACTGGAAGATCCCTATCTTTCTTTTTAGATTTCTTAATAGTATTTTTAATTTCTTTTTTTGTTATAATATTACCTGAACTATATCTCGCTAAAATTCCGTGATATTCATTAGGAAGTCGTGGAAACTTTGCAGCGTAGAATGCTTCTAAATCTTCTAAATTATTTTTGCAACTTGCCAAAGATAAAGGGCATAATTTAGGCAATTCTAAATCATTACCTTCATCAACTTTAACTGAATAATCATAAGAAGACATAGGAATCATTATAGGAGTATCTCCACTCTCAAAAATTCTTTCTAAATTTTCTGTATTTTTAGTGAATTGATAATTAAAACGATAATCATTAGAAGCGATTAAAATATTAGTTGCTTTTTTAAGTTCGTTCTTTGACTGATAATCCATATATAAGAACAAATAAAAAAAATTAAATTTAATTAAACTTATTTGGCAACTTCTACTTTGCTGCCTTTTTTTGGTCTTCCTGCCTTATGCGCCTGTTTACCTAATTTATGCCTTTCTTCTTTTGTGCCGTATTTCTTCTTACCTTTACCCATCTTACTTTTAGCGATGCCTAATAATAATTTATCAGGAAGTTTATCATATTGTTTTTTAGTAAGTAGACCTTCTTTTAATGCCTTCTCAATAACTTTATCTTTTGCCATTATTTATATTATTCTAAATTAAATTTTTTTTTATAATCTTCTATATTCTTTTTTAGTGTTGTATTATTGCCCCATAAAATAAATCTTGATAAAGTTGCTGCCCTGAGGGGGTCGTTATAAAATTGTTTTTCATTAACCTCGTGCCTTGCTATGTATGCTTTACGAATATCTTTTCTGCCGTGGTCAATATAAGTGCCTATTTTTGGATTTTTTTGACCGAAGTGAACTATCTTGTCTTTTTTATCTTTATCAGAAAATATTGCCATTAATCTTTTATCTTTGTTTGATTTTTTAATTACGAGTTTCATAATATAAATAAAATATTTTTAATCTCTAATTTCTTCCACAGGATTATCGTCTCTGACTTCTTTTAATGTTTTAAATTTTGGTTTAAATACACCTGTTTCTTTGAGAGTTGTTGCTGGTGCAGTTTCTTCACTATGTAATGATGTATTTGATGAAGCAACCTGTAAATCAGGTTCTGCACTGCGTTGAGATCCTTCTACGGAAGGGTCTACACTACTGCCTGAATAAACTTCTTGTAAAAAAAACTGGTCGGCCGCTACTTGTTCACTTGGAGTTAATGAACTTTCACGTAAACCTCTTCTTTCTACATCTTCTCTTCTTTGACTTGCAGTTCTTTCTAATGCCGCCTCTACTCTTTCTTGCTCAATATTCTCCGAGCCGCTCGTTTCGCTTTCGCTTAATGATACATCTTCTACTAATCCTCTACCTGTTGGCAGTCCTCCCACTTCTTCACTTAATCCTCTACCTATTGGCAGTTCTTGTGCTTCTTGTGTTCTATTTACTAAATCAATTGTAGCCTGTAATGTTTGCTCTCTTTCTCTATCTGTTATTGCCCTTTCTGCATCTACTGCCCTTTGATTTTGTATTTTAAATCTTTCATTTTCTGCTCTTTGAGTATTTTCTAATCTTTGTGCTGCTAATTGTTCTAATGCTAATTTTTGTTGTTCTTGTAATTGTGCGTGCCTGAATGCATCATCCCTTGCAACTCTTTCCCGAACATCTCGTATTTCTGCTTGTAATTTTCTATCTTCTAATTGCCTACTTTGACCTGCTCTAATATTTGCTTGTCCTTGATTAAACACTGCAATTTGCTGGTCTGCCGCTATTCTATTTTGTCCTGAAATAAATTCTGTTTGCCTTCGTATATCACCTAATTGTATTTTTCTTTCATTCGCTATAAATTCTCTTTGCTGTCTAAAATCTTCTAATTCTAAAAATCTATCTTGTTGTGCTAATTTTTTTGATTCTTGTTTAATTTTTTCTCTTTTTTCTTCTGCTTCTACTTCTATCTGTGTTTGAGATTTCTGGGGTTCTGCAGGTTTAGTTTCTTTCTGCTTTTTTCCACGACCCCCTGCTCTGCGACCTTTAACTATTCCTTTAAGTAGCGCCTTTTCACCTGCAGTAATTTTTTTATTTCTTAATCTTTGTAATTCTAATAATTTTAATCTACTCATTTCTGCATCTTCATAACGAGAAAGCACACTACTTAAATTAGGATTTATTCTTATTACATTACTAACAGATTGCTGTTGTAAGTGTTGTATTCTTCTATTTCTTTCTGCATCAAATATATTATCAGTCATTATAATAAGTTTAAACAAAATAATAAATTCCTATCAAAGAAATATATTTATTAGATGCCTTTTAAGTTTAACGAAGAATTATGGAATTACGGCCGAAAAATTGAGGATGAAGTATTACCTATTGCAAACAAATTATTTGATTGCAATTTTAAGAGAAACGAGAATGATATTTATGATATTTTAGATTTTAAAGATGAAGATAAAAAATTTATCGTAGAAGTTAAAGGGAGAAAAATTCCATCAGATAAATATACTGATACTATTATTACTGCAAATAAAATTACAGAAGGTTATCATAAAATAGATGAAGGTTATAAAGTATATTTTATATTCGTATTTACAGATAAGATGTTTCAGTATGAATTATTAGAGGATAGTGAATTTCAGTGCAGATTCACAGGGACTAATTGCATTAAACATTATTTAATTCCTGTTGCAGATTTACAAGAGATTACGGAAGATAATTAAGGTTCTCTAATATCCATCTCTGATGGATTGGACTGCACCTTTGGTGCTTGTTCTGCAGATTGTATTTCTTCTGATTTAGTGCAACTTGCTTCGGCAGAATAAGGATTTTTATAAGGTTTAATTTCTTTAAGGCCGTTGCAGATAATTGGTTTGCGCACATTAGTATATTTACCCTCAAACTTTTTATTAAACATCTGTATGATATCTAAATCTATATTAGGGGAACTTTCTAATAAATTATCGTATTCACTACGACATACTTTTAAGAAATCTCTACAAGGTTTTCTTTTGGCATCTTGTAATGATAATTCTATCTCAATAGTTCTACTTAATTTGCTCCACGATAATGCCGCTATTCTATGACCTTCATAAATTTCTGCATATTTTAAAAAGGCAAGTAAGGTGCCCATAATACCTGCAAAAATATTTAATGAACCGACCCCTGCACTAAAACCTTGTTTATAATTATCTGGAACATAACTATCGGCGGCAAAATTTGCAGTGCCTGTAAGAGTTGATAAAATAATTATAGGCACTTGTAGATGATGATATTTCTTTTTATATTTTCTTGTAGAGAAATTATGCAGATAGGCATAACACATACTAATCTCGCCCCATTCACTTAAAAGATCTTCTATTTCATCGCTCCATTCCTCAATATTATCAGGTAAAGGTCGTGGTGTATATACACTCATTATAAGTTATTTTAATAAAAAAAATTCCTAATCTAAATTTATAATGGTTGATTTAATAGTTGTTGCAGCGATAACTAAAAACGAAGATTATATAGATAGAGTAATTTGTTCTGTAAGTAATCATAATTTTGATAAAAAATATATTCTTTTAGATGGTGCACCTGATGGAAAATTAAAAACTCATTATGAAAAATATAGAAAATACAAAAAGCGGTTAAGGAAACATTATACAGATTTTATAATTATAGAATATGATGAATGTATTTATTACAGAAAAATATTAGAAAAATTCATAAACGAAAATTATGCAAGCGAAGAGGGAGGGGTCGCTAAAAACCTGTTGATAATTCAGGATGATGTATTATTAGATGATTTTAATTTAGAAAAGGTTTTAGAAACAAAAGCAGATTTTAATGAATGCAAAATATTGTATTTCAGAGAAAATAGATTAAGATGTAATCATTGGTTTAATGTAATAGATGATTCACAAGAATTAATAAAAACACACGGATGGAGTGAAAGAGCATATTTAATTACAAAAGAAAATCTTATTGATATACTAAATAATCTGCCACATAAAGGAGGGTGTAAAGGAAAATTCATAGAATATTATTATAAGAATATGATGCAACGTAAAACTTGGCAAACTATTACAGATGAAGAACAATTACAATATTGGCAAAAGTGGGGATGTTATGAACATAAATTAATTCATCATAAACATCTTGTTGCCAAACGGTAGCAGGTGCAAACAAAAAGATAAATTTAAATTTAAAAATAATTTTGTTTTATATAATTATAATGAGTGATAAATTAACGAAGAAAGAATTACAGGCAAAAATCGTAGATTTAGAAAAGGAACTTGATATTTGGAAAACTAAAACACAACTCGCGAGGAATTATAATATTCTCAAAGCAGAAAACGATGCATTAGTTATGAAACTTCGTAAGAAGCAGGAATATTGGAAGGAATGGGCAAAAGAAGAACAGAGTTCTAGTTAGAAGTTTATAAAATTTGATTTCTATTTAAAAAATAAGTTTGTAATAAAAACAAGATAATAATGAGTGTCAACAAACAATTAAGGGAACAATATGAACAACTATGTTATGAGAATGATGAAATCAATAGAAAGTGGACAGAAGATAATGAACGGAATGGCGATATCTTATCTGCACAACAAGAACAAATAGAAAGATTAGAAGAAGAAAATATAAAATTAAAAGGTAATGCACGCAAAGCGACTGTGCGTGCAGTAGCAAGAGAGCACGAATTATCAGCAGAGAATGAATTATTAAAAAATTGTGATATTATGCAATATTCATATTTAGTTCAGGGTGAAAACAAATTACTGAAAGAATGGCAAGATATGAAGAATGAATTAGGATGGTATAAAGAACACGTGGAAATTTTAGAAAAACAATTAGATAGAAGAGATTAACGAAGTATGGTGCCCTTAGTTTAGTGCCATTAACAAAATAAATCTTCACTTATGTTTGGTGAAGTAATGTGTAATTGATTAAAGTTTTTATGTAGCATCTTATCAGGGTCCTGTGTTGTATCCACGAATAAAAAATCGTGCTTTTTATTAAATACGTATCTTAATGTATCTATATATTCTTTTTTTGGTAATAAAATCACTTCATCAAAAAGCGATTCTGTTTCTTTCTTATGCAAATTCTTGTAGTAAATTATGTGCGAGGCAGTTTTACGAAGTTTCGTATCAATTTTATTGTATGCTTGGCTTGTGGCAATTATGGAGACAGAACCTCCTGCCCCTGCAAGATGCCGTCTATTAAAAAATATCTTTTGTATTAAATTTTCTATTGCACCTTTGCCTTTGCCACGAATGTCGGCTATCACATCATCAAGCACAAAAAGCACTTTATCTCCACTATCTTTAATTTCATCTAATACACCTGTAATATTATCAAAAGTCGCTTCCTCAAATTTTTGGTCATCAGGGATAAGCTCAAAAGGGTCATCTTTCATAGTTATTAAAGATGGGCTCCATAAATATACTCTATCAAACTTACGATTGAATGCCTTGCCCTGTTTACAGATTAATGATAAAATTAATGTAGTTTTGCCCATTCCTGGCTTGCCTATAATTAACATAGCAAATCCTCCTCTTTGTGGCAGAGGTTTAGGAATACTATCATCAATATCATCACAGGTGAATTCGTATTTAGAGATATTAATAGGTTTATCATATTCTATTTCTTTAAAGCGAGTAGTCGTTAAACTCATTATATTATATAATTATTTTTTTTTAAGCAAATCTAAATTTGAGGCCATTATTAGGTGGAGGTTGATATATAATTTCTTCTTGTTCATAATTTTGCAATTCTTTATAAGATTGTGGTTCATCTACATCAGAATATTCTTCTTCTGGTTCGGGTTCGGGAGGTGGTTTTATTTTTTGCTTACGAGGTTTAGGTCTTGCCGAAGCCGAGGGGGGTTCATAATATTCTTGTGCTTGTTGCTGGGGGTCTTGCCACTGCATTGCACCTGATGGTGTTGCTCCATAGTAATAATAATTATTTACTACTCTTTGATAAGGTTGTTCTGGTGAATCATATATATCTCCTACAAACCTGTGAACATCCTTAGGTCTTGTAGGATTATGTAAGGAAGTTTCAGGAATTTCACTGCTTCGCTCGCCTTGTTTTTTCTCTAATCTCTTTTTAACTTCTAATTTTACTTGTTGCTTTTCTTCCTGTATTTCTGCCTTTTTTTCTGCTTCTATTTGTTTTTTAATCTTTAAATTTTCTGCCCTTTTAAGTCTTGCTTTCTCAAAGGCCGCTATCTGTTTTTCACTACGTTGCCTTTTAGGTTTCTTTACATCTTTCACAGGGTTTTCTTCGGGGATTATAATTTCCTCTGCACCTTCGGAGTCGCTTGCAGTATCTTTTAAATCTTCATCAATTTCATTAGTAGATACGTCATCATCCTCCCCTCTTTCTATTGCCTTTGCTTTTAATTCTGCTAATGTCTTTTCATCTAAATCTTCCATCTTTATGCATTATTGTAGAAAAAAATTTACAGGATTTAAACTTTTTAAAAGTTTAA
>Ga0099847_1000706_pt1 | contig 11393 bp, 17 predicted proteins | sample CB_VirMetaG_2_FD_78178 | JGI IMG/M metagenome (GOLD analysis project Ga0099847, IMG submission 78178) | Freshwater to marine saline gradient viral communities from Chesapeake Bay - CB_1504_2 Viral MetaG | ecosystem: Environmental > Aquatic > Marine > Coastal | place: USA: Chesapeake Bay...
CCTATTATATACTTGTAATTTTCCATACTGTCAACCCCTCCAGATGTGACTGATACGGATAAGTCTTCTGTTCTTTCTTTTAAAAATCTTAAAAGTTTATTTATTACTGTTTCTAATTGCATTTAGCACTTCCATCTTCTCCGTGCCTGTCTTATTCTTGAATTAGGATCGTTTCTTGTTTTAGCTGATGCTCTTTTTAATTGTCCAAGAGATCTTGCGCAGTATGATTTTCTACGTTTGGCAGCTTTTGATCCTGGCTTCACTTTTCCAGTCACGGCTGTTTTTAATTTAGAACCAGGGTTAAGTCTTCTATAAGCTTTAACTCCAGCCTCTGTCATTCCAGCTCCACTTTTTGTGGATCTAAAATTCTTTTTGTTTCTTGCAGGCATTGTGCCTTTTGAATAATATTTTCTCATTATGCTGTCTTCTTTTTCTTTGCAAATGTTGCAGCTCTACTCGGTGTTGGTCCTGTATTAGCCACTGCTTGTTTTCTTCTTACGGCACCCGCACGTTGCCCTTTGGACATCGCTCTTGCTTTTGCAATAGGCACGCATTTTGGATAATTTTTTCTTTTTTCTCCACCACTTCTTCCACACTTCGGGTATGAGCCATCTGATTTTTTGTTTGCAATATCGACCCAGTTTTCCTTCACCCATGATCTTAAACCACCTTTTGAAAAATGCGTTCGCATTACGAATTCTTTCCGTAAGCTCTTCCTTTGCCTTTCATGGCTAACTTACATTTACTACCCATCTTAAATCCTGCTCTTCCACCTTTTGAAAAGTTCATCACCTCAAGATTTTTACCAGGATTTAATATAAATTCTTCCCCATCCATTTTAATAATGATTGGTATTTTTTTCTGTTTTTTTGGTTTACCTGCAGTAGGACCTGCTTGTTTTTCTTTTTTTTTTTGAATAAATTTAGATTCAGCCATTATACTTGTCCTCCTTTTAGATATCTCATTCTAGTCATGTCCATCATTCCACCACCCATAGCTTTTTTACGGCTACCTTTTTTTCCACCTGGTGTAATTTTACCTGAACAAACTCCAGAAGCATACATATTAGCATATGCTGATGGATATACTTTAAATTTTCTCTTCGCTGCTGCTTTTCCTTTTGGACAAAGTTTTGCCATTATTTTTTCCTTAATTTTTTAAAGTCCGCTCCAGTAATTTTACCAAACGGTGCTGCTATATCTATATTTTTTTGTTTACCTACAAGACCATTAGATCCACCTTTGTAACCAAATCTACGGCCCATCATTCCGCCGCCCATTTTATTTTCTCTCTTTGTAGCTTTTTCTTTTATATCAGCTAAAGTATTTTTTAATTTTAAACTAGAAGTTTTTGTTTTTTGTTTTAAAATATTTAATTTAGATAAAGCTTTTTCTTTTTTTGTTAGAGGAACATTTGGTTTCACAGAACTAATAGTTGGTGAAACTTTACCCTTACCAAAAATCTTTTTACCTGCTTTTACAAAACTAAATAGACTCATTATTTTTTTCCTCCGCCGTTTCTAAAAATTTGTGTACCCTTTATACCATAAATACTCGCCACGACAAGGATCCAAAGATTTGTGAACCATGACGGGAGCTGCGAGAACATATCGAAGAACAATTTTACCTTGTCCATCGCTGTTGGATCGTCCGATACGACTGCCCAAGCAAGCACCAACACGGGCAAACTTAAAATTATTAAAACTGCCTCGTCCTTCCAGTCTGATTGTCTGGCTTCTAAAAGTTTTCCCTGGTAAGCTTCCTCTCCAGAGGCCATACGAGAGGCATGCATCAGTTGTGCTTCTGACATTGCCATTTTCGTCTTCTGCTTGTTCTCGTAAATCTTACTTCCAGCAGAAACGGCTAGTTTAATTGCCGATAACCACATAATTTAGTACCAAGTAGCTTCTTTTTTCTTGTTAGCTAGCATTCTTTTAGTACCTCTAACTTTTTCCTTGTCTCCAGTAGGAATATAGTTGAAAGCACCATCAGCAGTAGTTTTAGATCTTGGATCTACCTCTACATTCTGCTCTGGAACCGCTATTTGTTTTGCTTTTTTATAGTTCATCATAATATTATCTCCTTAACATTAATTATCGTCCATTACAATAGCTGCTTGATCAATTCCTGACTTTGCAAGACTGACTCCAGCTCGTAATTTTGCTAAATCTTCGTTTTGATCCATTTTATCCTCTGCAAGATCTTGTGCTTGCATTAATTTAGACCTTTGAAGATCTTGATTTGCCTCATCATTTATTCTTTTTCTTTCATTTTCCATCGCACGTAAGTCAACTTCACGTGATTTTAGTTTTAATAGAGGGTCATTATCAAATTGTGACGTAATTTTTTTCTCTTCTTTCATATATTCTTCAGTCATCTCTGCAATTAAGATAGCTTTTCGTGCTTCAATTTGATTTGTTATCTGTTGTAACTGTGCTTGAACCTGTGGATTAGTCGCTGCCTGCTGTTGCATCATCATCATTTGTTGCATTTGTTCTCTAAACTCTAATTGTACTTGCTCTTGAGCCATAATTGATATGTGTTCAAGAATATTTTTTTGTATTGCAGCCATAACTGCAGGATTATTTCTTACAATATTAGTCGACATAAAATTTAAGTGAGCTGTAATGTGTGCTCTATGGTCTTGACCAGGAAAAGCTCTAAAAGGTTTGCCACCTAAAGCATTAATGTGTTCTAAACTTGGGTCCATCGGTGCTGTTGGCGCCGGTGGTGGTAAAACTGCATCAACATCTTTAACACCTATCGCTTCATACATTCCTCGATACACTTGATACATGTTATGTAATTGTGGATTTGATGTTGCAATCTGCAACTGTGTTTGTGCTAAAGTAATTCTTTGAGACATTGAAAAAATATTAGGATCAGCAACTGGTATTACATCAACTCTATCATCAAAATCTGATTGTTTAATATTTCTTGCACCACCTACAACATCAAATGGATATTCTGGTGGTAAATATTGTGAAACAATTTTAGATAATAATCTAAATTCTGATTTCATCGCTGCGTAACATCTTTTATGAATTGCAGACATAACTCTTGATCCTCTCTCAAGAAGAGCAATTGTAGTTCCTACAGCTGCACCTTGATTTCCATCGCCCACTTGCATATCAGCAATAGCCGCGAATCTTTGACCTGCTTGTACAACGATACCTAAAAGATTTAATAAAGTCTGTGATGGTTCTTTGTATGGTAAAGGAAAGAATGCATCTCTTAAATTTCCACCTGGTGCATCTACATCTTTAAATTCACCTGGTTGAATAGGTGATGCTTCATCCCTAACTCTTACACCTCTCTGCTTAAATCCTGCTGGAAGATTTGAGAGAGTTCCTGCATCTAATAATTGACGGAGAGCCGCCGTTGCCGTACGACTCAATCCGCCAATCATGTGAATGAGTCCAAAGCCATAAAATCCAAGTCCTGGCAGAAATTTAAAATGGACAAAATATTGGATCTTACTTTTCTTTAGATCATTGGGCGCATAGTTCCTTCTAATAGAAAGAACTTTTCTATTGCCTTCTTCTACAGTTACTACGTAGGGCAATTTTATTCCGGTTGGCTCATTTTGTGCATCAACCTCTTCAAAACCTTCTAGGTCTAAATTAACATGACATTCTAACAAAGTATATACAGGTTCATTCTTACCTGTTTTTTTTGTACCATCTAACTCACGTTCTTTTTTTGCAAGTTCATTATTTGTGTCTGTGCCTGGAGGACCTAACTCTACATCTCTATAGAATCCTGACACTTGTTGTTTTCTTAATTCGTTTTCAGAAATTTTTATTTTATGAATAACTGCCTCCGCATCGTCTAATGAGGTAGCCGTATACGGGACAATTAATTCATCTGCAGGTACAAACTTTGATACTGCTCTGCCCATAGGGACATCGTAGTATACTTTTTTAAAAGTTGATCCTGCTAATGGTAAGTGAAATAACATAGAATCGAATTCCGATTCATACTCTTTCATCTGATCCATAATTAGGTAATTCATAAAATCCTTAACACGATTTGCTTGTTGTTCTGTTCCAGGATTTTTAACACCAATAACCTGTGTTCTTACAGGTCCATCTGATGGTAGTAATTCTTTGTAAGCTTGTGCTTGAAACTGTGTGACTGCTTCAGCAAGAACTGGGTGAGTTGCACCACTAGCTCCTTGAAAAGGTTCAGTTCTATTTTCATATTTAAATCCTAAAAGATCTAAACCTGTGATATACGCTTGTTCCCATTCTTTTCTTGAAGTTTTATAATCCATATAATTTTGAGTCATCTCATTACCAATTGGATCTAAAACATCATCTGGTAAAAGATCTGCTAAATTATCAAAATGTGATTCTGTTCCAGGTACATTAATTGAACCTGGTTCGTAATCGATAGTTGCTCCACCATCTTCTTCAGGGATAACTTCGATTGGTCCTTTTTCTGGTTGTTTTTCCTGAACAGCAATTTCTTGTATTTCTTCATCCGAAGGAATCTCAAGTTTATTTCTAGTGTTCGGGAGTCCTTTGTCTATTTCTGCCATATATTACTCCTAGTAGTTTCTAACACGGTTTTTAAGGGATAGCAACCCTAGAGGTTGAGGCCCTGATTCTGGAGGAGGTCCTGATGGATCACCTGCTTCTTTTGCAATACCACCACCTGCAGCTTGAAATTCATCTATTCTTTGTGAACCACCAATGCCTGGATCATAGTATCCTCGTTCTTCTGCTCGTTTTAATCTTTCCTCTGCAAATTTTGCTTCTGCTGCTCTATCTTTTTTTGCTTGTGATTCATACATATTTAAATCAAAAAAATCTCCAGTCTCTAGTTGTGGGTTTACTCTCGTAAAAGGTTGCATAGCTTTTAATACATCTTGTTCAGTTGTTACTTTACCAGGTCTGCTGACATATTGTTTTGGTTCACCTAATTTATTTAAACCACTTAAATAACCTTGATAAACATCTGTTAGTTTATCTGCTTGTCCGTATCTTGGATCAGATTTTTTTAATTGTTCTTTCATGTCTTTACCAGCAAAACCAAAAGTTAAATTAGAAATTATCTCATCTTTGTTTGCACCAGTTGCATAATCTGTTGCTGCAAAGAAACCACCAAAAATTATTTCAGGAGCAATTAATCCTGCACCAAGAACTTTAGTTACATTAGCTACAGCTTTTGCACCTTTTGCTGTTTTAGTAATATTGTTTATTTTATTTATATTTAATCTATCTGCAGGTGATAAATTATCTCCACTTCTAACTTTTTCTAAACCTTTTCTAATACATGATATACTTGCACCTGCATCAAAATTTATTCTGCCACCTTCTTTTGCTGCTTTTGGTCCACAACCTATCGCTGCATATTTTTGTAATAAATTTTTTTGCAATGAATCTTTTCCTAGTTTTAATATTTCATCTGCTTTAGCAGATTTAGAATCTATTTTTTTTAATGTAGTGCCTGCTTCATCTGGAGCAATAGCAATACTTGGATCAGGTAATTTTTCTTTAATCATTAACCCTCCATCAAAGCCTGTTGCTTTGACATTTAATCTAGCTTTTGTTTTTGCATATTGAGGAAATTTTTTTCTTAACGCTCTATCTTCTTTTTGTTTTTGAGCTATCGCCATTCTTTTTTCTGAAACAGATAAATTTTTATTATTCTGTATGTCATAAATATCTTTTGATATAGCTACTATTTTTTTTTCAAAAGGGTGATATTGTTTTATGTTTATATCTGCTGGTAGATAACCTAAATTTTTTAAAGTATCTAACTCTCCTAAAGATAAGTGAGCAAGTTGCAATCCATCTTTACCAGCTAATTTAGTTAAGATAGCAGGATTCGATCTGTATAAGTCTTTAGCTTTTCTGGCTTCTGCATATTTAGAAGTATTTTCTATTCTTTTTTTACCAGCTGATTTGTATTTTAATTTTTCACCATACTTATCTTGTTCTTTTCTAGTAACAACTGATTTTCCAGAATATTCACTATCTCCTCTTAAATCTTTTTTATTTTGTTCAAATAGTTTATCTTCTATTTTTATAGGAGGTGCATTGTCAATTGCAGCTTGAACTTCTTCTAAAGTACGCATTGCTGCATATTGATTTTTACCAGGAGTTTTAGCATAAACAGTTCCAAATCTATTTGATCGTGGATATTGATATACATCTGTTTTAACAGGACTAGTGTCCGGGGGTGGTTGACTACCTCTTTTTAATTCTACTCTTATCTCGTCATCATCATATAGATCGATAGTAGCTAACAAATCTTTCATTATTCTCCTAATAGTCTTGCAACACCGCCTGATGCAAAGTCTGGTTCGTTATCAGGAGCTGGTCCATATTTTTCCTCTAGATATTCTGCTTGTTGTACTGGATCTTCGTTAATAGCTTTTGTCTTATCTTTTTTTCTTTTAGATTCTACAAATTCTTTTATAGTTGGTTTATTATCTCCTCTTGCAATTATTTTTAATCTACTTGTGTCGGACATTAAATCATCAATACTGTTTACTAAATTTTCTCCATCAAATTCCATATCACCATCTGGATTCATAACTCGTGGTTCAGGTTCTACTGCATAAAATTCAGCTGATGGTCTTGGATCACCTTCATCAGCTAAAGGTTTTTTGTAAACAAGATCAACAGACTCTTCACCAACGTTTGTTGGTGATTCATAAGATACTCTGATCTCACCTGTATCTGTATTTCTATAAACTGTTACATCTTCAAATTTATCTATATTTAATCTATGCACACTTTCTCTTTCCTGTGTTGCAAATTTTTTAGTTACATCTTCACCTTGATTAATTACTTTTGTAACAAGAGCATCAAACCATTCTGGTTTACCAGGCACAGCGTCTGTTTTAATAATATCTTTTGTAATTTTGCTTGCAGCTCCCTTACCAGCAAATTTTAATAATCCTGTTTTAAGTGCACCAATACCTGCACCAACGCCACCCATTAATTTTAAAAACGCTCGTCTATTCATACCAAGTTTTAAACCAATACGACCACCATCAGCTGCTTCTTGTTTTTGCTGCATAACTTCTTTTCTACGTAGGTCTTCTAAATATTCTTTGTATAGTCTTTCAAAATTTTCTTTTTTTTCTATGCCTTGTCTTTCTTTTAAATACTCTTCAAAAGAAGGTGTGCCTTCTGCATAACCAATACGACCACCCATAGCTTTTTTTTCTGGGTCTGGTTTTTTTGGTTTTACTATTTTTGGATCACCTTTACCCATCTGTTTTTGCATTTTATTAAATATGTTATCAAACATTCCAACCTGTTCGCCACCCATAATACCTTTTGATGTATCGATAACGTTGCCTTTCATGTCGACAACTTTATCTTGTTGTTTAATTTTTTCTAATGCTTCTTGTTTGATTTTAATTTTTTCTAGGCCATCTGGCATTCTACCCGTCACTTTGACAAAGCCTTTTGTCAATCTTGAGATCATCTGCGGTAATGTAAACGTAGCCATTAGTAATAATTCCTTTTAGTTTTTTCGACTTGTTCGTCGACATAGTCTTCAGGGTGATTAATTAGTCCACCTTGTCTGAATCGCATGATGGCTTGTGTAGTAGAGTCGACTAGGTCATCATGGTCTCCATACGGAAACGCAGCACACTCTTCAATGACGTCGTCTGCAAATTTCTGCTCTGGAGCCCATATCATACCAGATTCGAACAGAGGTGCAACCGAATTTACTCTAGAATGCTTGTCATTACCTTTCGAGGGTGTGTAGTTCATAACCGGTATATCCATCTTACGAAGTTCGTAAGTAAGTGGTAAACCTGATGCTTTCGCCTCAATAATAACTGTTTCAGGATTCCAATACTTATATTGCTCTAATGCAAGACGCCGTAGTTCTGGAAACTCGTAACGTCCTTTAATTGCATCGAGTAATATTAAATTAGCACCTGAATCTTCATTAGGATAAAAAATACCCCAAGTCGTTATAGCAGAGTAATCTGCAGTTTCTTTTTTTAAAAATGCAGTATCATAAGATTGTATGACGTGATGTAGTTGTGGAATATTCTCACCCTCATAAGTTCGCCACCACTCTCGTTTTAGAATAGCTCCTTCTTCTGCTGTTGGGTTTTGCATCCACTGCGCGTTCCATTTGCCCGTGGGCAGTGTTGCTTGGACCTTCTCAAGCTCATCTAACTTCCAATACTCTGGACAAACTGGCTTTGCGTCCTTTGATCCATGGTCCATGATTGCTGGAAATTCGACCACGTGCCACTGATCAGCTTTAGCTTCTTTTTGGTTCTGTATAAGTTTACCCGTTAGATCTTTATTACTCCATCTTGTCATGACGAGCACGATCTTACCGCCTGGTTGTAAACGCTGACGTGGACCTGACGTGTACCATTCGTAAGCTGATTCGAGAGCCGTGGGTGATAGTGCGTCTTGCTCGGAATGTGGATCATCGATAATCAGTAGGTCCGCTCCTCTACCTGTAATCGCTCCGCCAACACCAGCCGCAAAATATTCACCGCCCTGTGCAGTTTCCCATCTCCCTGCTGCCTTTGAATCTTCTTGTAATCTTGTTTGAAAAATTTTTGTATAATCTTCCGAGTCGATTAGGTTCTTGGCTTTCCGACCGAACCTGACTGCGAGTTCTCCTGTGTGCGTTGCTTGAATGATCTTGAGTTTTGGATCACGGCCCACCATCCACGCTGGCAGGAGATAAGATGCAAATTCAGATTTTGTATGCCTAGGAGGCATGTTAATGATCAAACGATTTATTTCACCGGTTGCTAATTTATTAAATTTTTCTGCAATGTGCCTGTGATGGGACCCCTCTATAAAATCGGGCCACATACATTTAACAAAAGATAAGAAGTCTTCTTTAGCTTTATTCTGTATCTTTTTTTCAGCATGCATTACTTGCAGCTGTTTATATTTCCTACGGACGTCTGCGGGTAGTTTACTTATATCTATATTATTCAAATTCATTTAAAATTTTTTAAAAAATTTTTTGCATCATATTTAAGATGTTCAACATGTTTTTACCAGCTAAAACTCTGTAAATCAAGCAATACAACCTAGAGTAGTGGGACCCCTTTTTGTAAAAAGGGGGGATAGGGTCTTATATATTTTAGATGTTTGGAATTTGTTTGGGACCCCTGGCCCGTAGGGCCAGGGGCAAGGAGTTTAATCTAATAAGATCATGTAAGCTTCGGCATTGTGTTGTCTAAACCAATTGATGTCGGCTCGTACCTTATCCCATAGTTTAGATGCACCGTCAAAACCTGCGGCTTTGTCTTCTAGTGTAGCTGCTAATTCATTGATGAATAATCTATCATGAATCGTAGCTTCTTGTTTAGTTAATAGAATAGATTGACCTGTGAATCTATTCTTTCTTTCTTCTGTTTTATTGTCTGTATTTGTATTTGTCATATCCTACATTATCAAGGATTGGTGTTATTGTCAACCTCTTTTATTTCTGTGTTTGTATAAGTATAACCATAACTAGTTGTATGAGTTGTTTTCTTTGGGTCCTCAATCGGTGTTTCAAGGCACTCGGTCCTCGGCGCGATTGCAATAACTTGTCGCCAATATGTATAAAAGAAATCTGTGTAACAACCTTGACTACAAAACACAGACCATATTGTATTTGCATTCCATTTATTACTTGCAATCTTTCTAGTCCTCAAAACCTTTGAGCCTTTAACACCTCTTATTCTATCCTGTGTTTTATTTGTATGGCAATTCGGACCATGGCACCAATTATAATCACTCATAATATGGTAACCCCCCAAACATTGCCATGACACCACCAAAAGAAATTAATACTCCTATCTCATAATGTTGTCCATGTATAAAAACTATTACTCCTAACATCGCTAGTACAAATCCTGTTAGTACCATTAACAATCTTCCTATTATTTCGCCTGTCATTACTCCTCTCTTTCTTTTTTTAGTCTAGCCTGTGCATTTTTAAAGTCAATAAATTTTTGAGTGTCTTTAGCTAACCAGACACCCAAAACAAAAATTAATGGAAATCCAAAACAAATTAAATATTCCATTAGTGCCTCACTTTCCAACTTGTTGTTGCAGTCCTATATCCATGACTATCTAAATCATAATAAACATAATAAGGGACACCCTGTTTAGATGTTCCATATCTAGATTTTTCGTCATGCTTACCTTGTCTTGTTATGTGCTTCTTATGTTTAGAAGCCCAATAAGTTATGTAGAATGTTTTAGTCATATATCCTTTCTAATTAATAACCTATCCTACAATAAGTAGGATAGGTTTGTCAACCCTTAATTTACAGATTGTTGTTCTCGCAATAGTTGTTTGGCTATTGCTATTTTTTCCTCTCTAGTTTGTTCAACCTCATCAGTTAATAAATCAGCTAGATTAGTTGGACTATAAATAGATAATGCCATTGAACTACTTTCATTCAATACACTTTCATTTAGTACAACACCTAATTTATCAGCTAACTCTTTTGCTTGGTCAAAGTATCTGTAAGATTTCAAACCAAGTTTTAGTTTTTGCATTTTCTTATCAACATGGTCAAAAAGATTTTTGTGTGCAAGAATTACATTGTCTTTTGCAACCATAAAAGATTTAAACCAATTATATTCTGCCTCATTGGTTTGAAACATACGACTATGACAATAAGATGTTCCAATAACAATAAGTTTAAAATCATTTTCCCATTTATCTTTTTGAAAATCTGATTGTCCACTTACATCATTACGACTACCATAACCCAAATATTTATTTACTGCACTTTCTGAATTATAATAAGTCGGATTTCTTTTGTCGTAATTGTCGCCAAGTCTTACATCATAATCTGCGTCAATGCCTTTTGCTTTCATCTCATCACGATAATAAGCAGTTAAAAATTCTTTATCTGCTTTAAACTCAACATGAACATCATCATATTTTTCAACTGGATTGTCGTTGTAGTCGGTGTCCATACGAGGTGTAGAGTTTTGAACATGAAAACAATTATCATCATATAATCTTCCACCACTTTCGCCATACTTATTAACCATAGAACGAATTGTATCTACATCTTCTTGTGGTTGATGAAATCTTACGAGATTATTTATTTTAACTTTTGCTTGTTCTCGCATATCATTGTAAGTTTCTTTTGCGTCTTGCCATGCTTTCTTATATTTTGAATTATCTTCAAAATGGCTTTGAAATACATCTGCAATAACTTTTCTCTTATCTGCATTAAGAGTTTGTCTTTTTTCTTTAGTCATGTTTCCTCTTTCTTGGTTATTTATTTTTTGCATGATTTGAAATTAGCACTTGACAAAAGGATTGTCAAGGATTATATATGATGTTCAGCCTCATTTGAATATTTATCGCTGAAACAAAACTATAAATATTCTGGGGACTTGCACCTACAAAAGCAAGTAGGATTAAAGC
>Ga0099847_1000710_pt1 | contig 11376 bp, 15 predicted proteins | sample CB_VirMetaG_2_FD_78178 | JGI IMG/M metagenome (GOLD analysis project Ga0099847, IMG submission 78178) | Freshwater to marine saline gradient viral communities from Chesapeake Bay - CB_1504_2 Viral MetaG | ecosystem: Environmental > Aquatic > Marine > Coastal | place: USA: Chesapeake Bay...
ATACGCTACGCGCTGCGCGCTCCGCTGCTGGCAAAACGCTGGTCAGAATACCGGAACCGAGTAGCTATTAAGATATATACTATACACGCTAAAGGGTAAAGCCAATGCCCGGAACCGTAAAACAACACGGGGGCTGGTAAAAAGAAAAGGCTTTTACATATGGGGTGGTATCAATATATTTAATATATAGCCCGTCACTTCTATATACGTGATATTAATTAATTTAAAAACAACGTAATCATACAAAGTATGGAACAAAGAAAAGGTGTTGGCCCAAGAGGCTTGGGTGTATCTCCCTTTAAACAACAGAAAAACAAAGTATCATACTCACAGAATGATAATAATTTTAGTGAAGATTTTGAATCAAAAGGGTCTAACGTTATTCAAGGCAAAGATAAGAAAGGCAATTTCTACACGTACACCGTGAATAGAGATGAAAAAGGATCTATAACATCTGGTGTATTTGAAGACGGGAATGCTAACCCTGTACTTAAAGGTGTAGCAGCTACAAACAAGTACAATGAATTAAAAAATAAATAGTGCCACAAAAACTTTCAGCAACAGCAAGGAGAGATAAAGCGGCAAGAGATTTAGCATTTGCTAAAACCCCAGCCAGAAGAGATAAAAAAGCGCACTCCCAAAGGGAACGTCGCAAAAATCCGTGTCCTAAAGGTTACGATTACGACCATAAAAGACAAAAATGTGTGACTATAAAGTCAAATAGAGGAAATGAAGGCGAAGGAACTAAAAAAGAATCAGGTAATAACTACAAAACAGACTAAATAATGGCAAGAATTAAAACATACGCACTAGATTCGCAGATAGATCCCGCCGATAAGGTAATTGGATCAGACGGACAGGTGGGAATCAACTTAGGAAAGACTAAAAACTACACAATGTCCGCATTGGCAGATTATTTTGCAGGGGAAACAGGTGCCGCTGGAGCCTCAGCATACGATATTTGGATATCAGAAGGAAACACGGGTACAATTCAAGATTTTCTTGACAGTTTAGTTGGCGCAACGGGATCACAGGGCTCTACGGGACCAGCTGGTGCTAACGGTGCAGATGGCACAAACGGAACAAATGGAACAAATGGTACAAATGGGCAAGATGGAGCGCAAGGAGCACCGGGAGCTGATGGTACTTCTATAACAATACAGGGAACAAAACCTACAGTAGGGGATTTGCCAGCGTCGGGATCCCTAGGTGATCTATGGATAATCGATCAAACAGGTGGTGGCGCTACAGCAGGGGACGGATACGTGTGGACAGCTGAAAGCGTGTGGTTAAACATTGGACCTTTAAGAGGGCCTCAAGGCATACAAGGTGTAGCAGGCACTAATGGCTCAGATGGTGCTGATGGTACAGATGGCGCAGATGGTGCAGACGGAGCGGCTGGAGCACAAGGGCTGCAAGGTATTCAAGGCATACAAGGAATCCAAGGAATTCAGGGTACCGCAGGCGAAGATGGCAGTAAGTTTGAAAAAGTAACTGGTATTACGCCTAAAATTGCAGATACAAGTGGTAACGTAACGGGGGATTATGCAGCCTTAGCTTACTCCGTACAAGAAATCAGAATGCACAAAACACAAATTTTGGGTACAACCTCTAATCTTTACACTTTTAGTATGTATTTAGCAGTAAACCCTAATGAAGCGGCTACAACATTTTTTAGTGGCAACAACGCTATAAATATAAAGTTGGACGGCTTTACAGACACCTTTACTAGTGACTTTAGCGGGCACGGTGTAAATGCTACTGTAGAGTTTGAAGGACTTGAAGGAGACGCTGCTCAAAAGCAAGGTGTAACCTACGGGGCATTAATTGGAGGGGGAGATTATATAAAACTAGTCACTAGCCAAATTAATTTCAAGTTTGGAACTGTTACGCACCCAGGAGGACTATCAACATCATTAGTAAAAAGTAATACTTCTTACTTTATGGTTCGGATGAACGGAATGTTTACAGGATCATAATTTAAAAAAATCGCGCAAGCGCGTAACTATATATATATTAATAACCTTTAAAACCAAAACCAATGACAGTTTATTATTCGACTAATTCGTGGAGTAGTCAGCCACAACCAACAGAAAACCATTTGAAACTATGGAACCACATTGCTAATAAAGCAAACTGGCGTATTGTTCAGTTACCAAATGGGTATTACCAAACAGAGTACAAAGATACACGCAAAGACAATGAGTGGGTCGATGTAACTAGAAGAGAAACTATGGAAGCCGCTGAAACATCAATAGATAAAACCATAGAACATTATCTAAAAAAGATTGATTTCGTAAACGGACCTAAAGTAGTAAAAACCTTTGAACAATAACACAAACTAAAATTTAATTAAATGGAATTTAATAACCCAAGTCAGATTGTAAAAGATCTGCAATTTGGCGAACAAGCCGCAAATAAAGTATACAGCGGCGTTGAGAAATTGACGGCTGCTGTAAAATCAACACTAGGAGCATCTGGTAAGTGTGTAATATACGAGGATGCACTGGGACGACCGGTTATCACAAAAGATGGAGTAACCGTTGCAGAAAGCGTAGTCTTAATAGACCCGGTCGAAAACATAGGAGCGACTTTAATAAAAGAAGCCGCTAGCAATACAGTTAAAGAAGCCGGAGATGGTACTACAACAGCTACTGTCCTCGCGCATTCGCTTTTAAAGCAAATAAAAAGCACAAATAATGAAGAAACGATTAGAAGCATTAAAGACGGCATTCAAAAATGTTGTGACAAAGTTATGGTATACCTTGATAAAACCAGTATACCTGTTGAGAATGAAATGCTCAGAGAGGTTGCTAGTATTTCTTGCAACAATGACAGTGAGCTTGGAAAAAAAATTGGAGAAGCTTACGAAAAAGTTGGCAAAGATGGAGTCGTTTTAATGGAGGAATCTGATACAAATGAAACTTATGTGGAGTTTGTAGACGGCGTACAGTTTAGTAGTAATTTAAAATCACCTCATCTAGCTACGGATAAAGACAAAGGAGTTAGTACCTTAGAAAACCCTTTGGTTTTAATAGTGGGGTCAACGGTGCCAAATGTAAGGAAAATACAGAATGTATTAGAGCATGTTGTTAAAAAAGGAAGAAGCCTTTTAATAATTGCGAACATGGACCAGCAGCCTTATGCTACGCTTTTAGCAAATAAGGTAAAAGGTAATATTAAGGTAAACATTGTGGATCCACCCGGGTTTGGTCCAACTAAGTTTGAAAGCATGGAAGACTTAGCTTTCTTAACAGGCGCTACTCTTATAAACGAAGAGCTTGGCGATGACTTGGATTTAATTGATCCAGGGGTACTTGGGGAGGCAGTAAAATCCGTAACTAATTCTACTACTACAATTTTGCAGGTTGGCGACCTAGGCGATGCACTTAAAGAAAGAATAGAAGAAGTAAAGAATAAAATAGCTTTAGAAAAAAACGGCTATATAAAGGTAAAACTTCAAGAAAGATTAGGTATGCTAGCCGGGACGGTAGGTATAATAAAAGTAGGGGCAGATAGTAAGGTTGAACTCAAAGAAAAAAAGGATAGAATAGAAGATGCTATTTATGCCACTAAAGCAGCGCTGCAAGAAGGTATTGTGCCAGGAGGCGGTATCGCTTTACTAAATGCTTCCCAAAAAATAAAAGCAAAGTCGCAAGGAGAACAAATACTCCTAGATGCAATAACGGCTCCTTACAAAATTATATTGGACAACGCAGGCTTAGAACCGCATATGCAGTTAAAAAGAAAAGGATGGGGTATTGACGTATTAACAGGTAGGTCTGTGAATATGATTAAGGCTGGTATTATAGATCCGGTTTTGGTTACAAAATCGGCGCTAAAAAATGCGGTTAGTGTTGCTACAACTATTGTTTCAGCAGATTGTGTAATTAGTAATAAAAGATTAGACAATGCAAGCAATTAATCACTTTTTAGTAATAGACAAAATTAAGCAGGCACCCAAAAAAGTTGCTGGTTTAGAATTGACGGAAAAACAAAACAGCGACGAAAGGTATGTAAGGGCTGAAGTTATAAGCGTAGGAGATCAAGTACCTATCATAAAAGAGGGGGATATAGTAAGGTATGACAAGCATGCCGGACAAGGGGTCGAATTTAACGGTAAACTATATTTTGTTATTAAAACGCCGGATGTAGTTATTGTGGAATGAGGCTTGACGCACATCACATAAGAGAAATTGGATTACTAAAGTATTACAGGCTTGTCAGGAGATGGGCCTGTAAAACTTATAACCTAAAAGATGCTGATTTAGAACTTTTAGTGTATTTAGATTGCAAAGGTCTTTTTACGCGTAATGATTTTATTAATGGGGTGTACACCTACAGTTGGGATAAAAACCGGTGGGAGCGGCTTCGGCGTGATGGATGGATAGACGTTTTTAAAGAAAGAAACAGAACAACCTCTAAATACGCGGCGTACAAAGTTTCATATAAAGCAAATAGACTTATAACTAGAATGTATAAGATATTGCTAGGTGAAGAAGATATACCCAGTGCTACAACAAGTGTATTTCACAATAATAAAACATATACAGACAAAGTCTTTAACAAGGCTATTGACGACATGATTAACGACAAACAACGATAAAATGAAAGCAAACCCAATAACAAACCGGGTTAAAGATAAATTTAAATCTTTAGTCCAAGAGCCCTTACTTAATGTAGGTAAAGTTGAAGGAGGTAAATCTGACTGCGGGTGTGGAGCTAAATCTCCCGCAAAACAAACAGCTAGTCAAACAGCTACATTTGGCCCGAACGGTACAGATCCCAATCCGAAGCTTTTTGCAGGTATCGTAAAAAATGCTAAAAAAGCACCAGCTAAGCAAACAAATAAAAAAGTATTAAAAGCTGCTAAACGCGGGGCAAAAGCAAAAGCTAAATCCGAGTTTAAATATGCGCAGGCTAATGCTAAATTTGATAAAGCAGAGGGTAATATATCGAGAAAAGAATCAAGGGCAAGAATTAGGCATTCGCGCCAAGACTTTAGAGACGCTAAAAAAGAAATAAAGGACTACGTAGATTACTAATGGGATTTAAGCTTAAAACTAAAGGCGAACTTTTTGGCATAAACGAAGAGCTATCAGAATTTGGCAGACCTGTATTTGAAAAAGATATGGGCGCTGGCATTATGGGTGAGGCCAACAGAGATGGTACAACATTTGTTGCCCCTAATTTAAGTCCAGCAAAGAAAAGAGAAGTTGTTGACCACGAAGAGGAGCATCATAAGCAGATGCTACAAAATAAACTTCAATATGATGACGAGCGGGTAATATGGAAAAAAGATACCCGGTCACCATCTAGAGTGTATAAAAGAATAAATGGTTCTTTGATAAGCATGAAAACCGGCCAGGCTGAAGAAGAAGGAGGCGATTTCGAATGGGAACGCGAAGCATATAATAATACTAAATAACTAAACAATGAAAGCAAAACCAATAACAGCTAAAGCCTCTGGCTCAGTCTGCAAAAACATGGAGGAAGCTTCCGTGGCTAAATATATGGCGCAACTAGTCGGCGACTTAAAAGGAATGTATGCTAGTAAGAGGTATATTGATCCAGGAAAAGAATTTAAAAAAGGCCTTGATGATGCTAAAGACAACTCAGATAATTTTGATGAGTTTGGAGGTATTGGTAGAAAGGGTGATATATAAAACTAACAACTATGAACAACTATAAACCAATTACAAGGCGTGCAATGGAAGCTAGATCTTCCATGCTAAAACAAACCACAAAGACAGCAGAAGGAACCGTTCAAATCGACGGGAAACTTCATGATGCGACCGGCGACGCAACCAGTGGAGGAACTAAAACCGTACCATACACAGGTAAGAAAGCCTGTGACGACCCAAACTCAGCTGAGTGTAAACAATATAAAGCGCAACTAGATAAGTGCAAAGCAGATCCAAATGCAGAGGGCTGCAAGGACTTTATGAGTAGACATACAGGAACTCAAAACACAGAAGGCGATGTAAATGTTAATTATAACCCCAAAAAAACAGAGCAACAATACGGTTCAAGTATAGACCTGATGGGCCCTCAAGAAGTTAGAGGTAATACACGCGCAAACTTAATAGCTACAAGAAACGTAAAGAAAGCTTCTAGAAAGCTTAAAAGAATGCAAAAAAGGTTTGAGAATGGTAAAATTAATCAAGAAACCTTAACAGCCTACGAAGATCAATTAAAGAATGCTGTTGCAAGAAGTAAAAATATAGGAGAGCAGGCAACTGGTATGCGTAATAGATACCTAACACAGCGTATGCAATATGGCAGAAAACTTCAGTCCGAGGAGCTAGGTGGCCAGCCCGTAAAAGCCCCTGAAGGTACGCAGACCCCAGATGAGTTTGAAAAACCCTTAAACGAATTTGCTGGTAAAACAACACCGGCCACAACACCTCCAGCTACAACACCACCACCCGGCAACACTGGATCGGTAAGTTCATTTGCTAGTTTATTAAGTAGTGACGCCTTCCAGCCTGTAAAACTAAATGGAGGGTCTTTGTTTGGTAATCTTGGATCTCTTGGAGATATGACTAAAAGATTACAAAGTAAAGCTAAAGGCGTTGGTAAAATGACAAACAAACCAGGAGCTTTCAAAATGAAAGGCTACGGATCTAACAGATAAGTTATGGCATTTCAAATGACACCAAGCTCTCCTTTGCTTAAAAAAGGGGATGCGCCATCGCGTAAAAAATCCAAAGGCTATTACAATAAAGCTAATAAGACGGGTACAGGAGCGGCTGCCGGAGGTGGTATGTCTGAAAAAGGCGTAAAAAAATATAGAAAAGATAACCCAGGCAGCAAGCTAAAAACAGCTGTGACTCAGGATCCGTCTAAATTAAAGAAGGGTAGCAAAGCTTGGAAACGTAGAAAATCATTTTGCGCTCGATCTAAAAGCTGGACCTCAGAAAGAGGTAGAGCCGCAAGGCGTAGATGGAACTGTTAATATTATGAAATCAAAAGGATTGGGGGACTCAGTAGAAAAATTCACAAAAGCAACAGGTATTAAAAAGATAGTTGATAGCATACCTGGTGATTGCGGATGCTCGAAAAGAAAAGAAAAATTAAATAAAGTATTTCCTTATAAAAGATGAAAAAAATTTGGCAATGGTTAACCGGTAGCGTTATCAAAGAGGTCGGTGACGTTATTGATAAACTAACTACTACCAAAGAAGAAAAGCTAGAGGCACAACGACTAATAACTGAAATTCTTGAGAAAGCTGATAAAGAAGCGCAAGAGCAAGTAACAGCAAGATGGAAGGCAGACATGGAATCTGACAGCTTTTTGTCTAAGAATATAAGACCTATGGTGCTTATATATCTAACTGTTATATTTACTGTTTGTGCTTTTTTTGATGGTAATATAGGCGAGTTTCATATAGCTGAAGAATATATACCAATATTTCAAACATTGCTTGTAACAGCATATGGAGCTTACTTTGTAGGTAGAACTTGGGAAAAAGCTAAAGCTATAACAAAAAAAGACTAAATGGCTAGAATAAGTACGTATGCAATAGATAGTAACGTAACCAAGGAAGACAAGGTTATAGGTACTGATTCTTCAGGGTCGCTTACTAAAAACTTTAAACTAGAGGATCTAGGCAAGTTTTTGTCTAAAGGATTTGTAAACGTAAATGGTCAACATTCCTGGGAATTTGTTGATACAATAGAATCAGGGGGGCTATATGGCCCGTTAAATGGTGCTTCAATAAGTAGCTTAACGACTATAAAGTTAAATGAAGTTACTAAGGGTGATAAAAATATACAAACCTTTTTGCTAGAATATAAGGGTAAAAGAATATTACTTGTTGATATAGTAGACCCAAATACTTATGGATTATTTGATGTTACAAATATAACCGAAGACGTAAATAATTTAAATAATTATGACGTAGGGCTGGACCACATATCTAGTAACGGTTCATTAACATTAGAAAAAGTATATGCGATATCAATGTACGCTCAGGACGCAACATATGCGCATAGACAAATAAATGCTTCAACAACCTGGACTATAAACCATAATTTAAATAAATTCCCAAGTGTTAGCATAAAATTTTCCAGCAGTGACCAAATATATGAAAATGTAGGTGCTTTTGCTGGAGTAGAATATATAGATCAAAATAACTTAACAATTAACCTGGCGGCCGCGGAAAGCGGGTACGCTTATTTAAACTAAAAATATGGCAATTCCATTTTTAAATCACTTAGACTTGCGAAGCGTATCGGAATTACAAAACGCGATACTTCACAAAACAACAACGGCAACCGCTTCTAACGTTGAAGGTAAATTCCTTTACGATACCGGAACAAACACGATGCAGTACTACAACGGTACGGCTTGGATTAATTTAGATGGCACCGACACTGGTATTACTAGTGTTACATTGGCTTCTGATGGTGACGCAACTTCTGGTAACACGATAACGGTTAATGGTACATTAACATTATCTTTTGATGGAGCATCTACCGAGTATGTCGATGGTGAAGGTAATTTAGTTACTTTCCCGACTATACCAACTGTTAACAACGGGACACTAACAGTCCAAGGAACAGGAGCGTTAGGGGGCACAGGAACATTTACAGCAAATCAATCCGGTAATACAACAATATCTGTAACACACGATACGTTTGGTACGGCTGGTACTTATGCTTATCCCGCGTCTATTACAACAAATTCTACTGGACACATAACGTCAATAACGGCTGGATCAGCGCCTTATACAGATGCTGATGTAGACGCCCACTTAAACACAAGTACCGCTACAACTTCTCAAGTTCTTTCCTGGACTGGTTCGGACTATGATTGGGTAACTCCAACAGTAGGTGATATAACCGCGGTAAATACACCTGCGGGCTCGGGTCTATCCGGTGGCGCAACTAGTGGTGATGTAACTTTAAATATTAAAAATGTAGATAACTTTACAGATAATACAATATTAGTCTGGAATGATACAAGTGGTAATTTAGAAGATTCACTTATAACAGACAATGGAACAACTGTAACTATTTCTGGTAATTTAGATGTTCAAGGTACCACAACCACTATAGATTCAACAACTGTTGCTATTGGCGACAATATGATGAAGTATGCTAAAGACAATACTGCAAATGCTTCTGATATTGGTTGGTATGGTAAAATAGTAGAAAGTGGTACGAAGTATCCTACAATATACTACGATGCAAGCTCTGGTATTTCAACCCCGACTTTCATGGTTGGACTTGCAACAACAGAACCAGGCGGTACAGCTACAAGAGCAACAAAAGGTACAGTTAACGCTAACTTAAAAGGTGATGTGATTGGTAATGTAACTGGTGATGTTACTGGTAATGTAACTGGTAATGTTACTGGTTCTTCAGGATCTTGTACTGGTAATGCTGCCACAGCTACAACGCTACAAAATTCCCGAAACTTTTCTATAACTGGTGATATTACAGCTGCTGCGGTTGCTTTTAATGGTTCCGGTAACGTTGTATTAAACGCTAATATTGACGCCAATGTTGTTGGAGCTACTGAGCTTAATGTTTCTGGCAACGGTACTTCGGGTTATTTATTATCCTCAGACGGTGATGGTTCATTCAGCTGGGTTGCCGCTGGTTCAGCTCCAAGTGATGCTACAATAACTTTAAGTGCTGGTGATGGACTAGATGGAGGTGGAGCATTTACCTTGAATCAGGCAAGTAACGAAACAATAACTTTTAGTGCTGAAAACGCTAGTACAACAAACCCAGGGGTTATAGAGATAGCAACTTGCGCTGAAGTTTTAACTGGAACAGACGCTTCTAAAGCTGTGACACCAGACACATTGGCTTGTAAATCAGTTGTAGCAACAATTGCAGCGGCTTCAGTCTCAGGCACTAACTTATATGCAGAAATTACGCATTCTTTAGGAACTGAAGATGTAATGGTCGAACTATTTGATGCAAGCACAAAAGAAACGGTTTTTGCTTTAGTAGAAAGAAAAGACAAAGCAGGTACAAACTCTACAAACAAAGTTACGATTTATTTTTCAGCCGCGCCTTCAAATAATATAGAAGTTCTTATCACATCATTAAAAGGAGCAACAGCAGGTACAGTAGCTTATAGCTAATATTAAAATAATAATTTAATTTATGCCAATTAAAATTCTTAATGGAATTGACGTAGACAACGGTGTGTTGTATACAGACACGAGTAACAATAGGGTTGGAATTAATACCTCCAGCCCTCAAGTTCCTCTTGAGGTTAAGCATGGTGGTGCATTTATAGATGAAATAATAAGAATAGTAGGTGAAACTTCTGGTAAGCCTCAACTGACTTTCTACAATGGCACAGCTCTGCATACAAAAATTGTTGCAGCGGGTAATGATGATTTTTCTATTTCCAATCTACGTGCTGCCGGTGATATGTTTTTTCAGGCAGGTGGTGCAAATAGACTTCATATAGAAGCTAACGGCAATGTTGGTATTGGAGTTTCTAGCCCTAGCACTAAGCTAGAAGTGGTTGATACTTTTTCCGTACAAAGAACATCAACCGACAACGAAGGTTTCTATGTAACAGTTCATGGTGCGGACGCTAATGCAATTGTAGAAACTTTTTACCAAGAAGATAGCAGCTCTATGTATGGTATTAGAAAAAGATACGATGGAAGCACCAACTTATATCAAGAGTTCATACATGATAATAGCGCTACAGGAACAGAAATATATAGAGTAGATAGAGGTACTAAGAACACGAGTATAGCAAACGGCAACGTTGGTATCGGAACGACTGATCCTGGTACTAAACTAGATGTTGTGGCTTCAACCACAGGTAAAACTTGGGCAGATTACGCTGGAACTGTAGGAACATTTGAAAGAAACGGAGACTCTAATATAAATATAATTTCAAGTAACACTGGAGTCGGAGGTGTTTGGTTTGGAGATACTGACTCTATGGTTAGGGGCCGCATCAGATACGAGCACGCTAGTGATAGAATGGAGCTTTGGACTAATAACTCTGAAAAAGTAAGTATAACTTCTACAGGCAACGTTGGTATCGGGACGACCACGCCTACAGCACCTTTACATATAGAGGGTGGAACTAATAGTGAAGTTTTAAAAATAGAAGCAGACGCAAACCCTTATGCTAGATGGGTTCAAAATGGCACTAACGTAGGCTTTTTGCAGTTTTCTTCAACTAACGCTTATTTGTCAAATGAGTCAAATGGTAGTTTCTTTTTTAGAACTAACAGTACTGACAAAATGACTATAACTACCGGTGGCAACGTTGGTATTGGAACAACAGCTCCAGGCGCTAAGTTAGAAGTTAATGGTAACACCAGAATTGTCGGAAGCCTACAGCTTTACCAGGGTAGCACATCTAATCAGTATCTTAACATTTTG
>Ga0099847_1000711_pt1 | contig 11363 bp, 20 predicted proteins | sample CB_VirMetaG_2_FD_78178 | JGI IMG/M metagenome (GOLD analysis project Ga0099847, IMG submission 78178) | Freshwater to marine saline gradient viral communities from Chesapeake Bay - CB_1504_2 Viral MetaG | ecosystem: Environmental > Aquatic > Marine > Coastal | place: USA: Chesapeake Bay...
CGGGCGAGGGTGAGGTTGATCTTGTGGATTGGGTCGTTCATTAGAATTTCGCTGGTTGGCGTTTTGCTGGCTTTGCTTCCTCGGTTTCGTCCTTGCCTGTGACGAACCGGACATGCTTCCTGTCGAGTATCAGCGGCAGCTTGTCCCCGCCGCGCCCGTTGTGCCTGTCCTTGGTAATCAGTATGTGCTTGTGGATCTTGTAGTGATCGCTCTTCTTGTCCTGGTTCTGCACGATTGAGAGCGTCCAGTCCGAATCCTCCTCGATGGCTCGGGCATGCTTGGTTTCGCCCTCGCTGTTCTCCTGTGACATGATCCCGATGAAGATTTGCAGTTCGGCGGCGAGTTCTTGCAGGGTGTTGGATATACCCATGATTTCCTGCTCTTTCGTGAGTCCCTTTTCGCCCCGGATTAGTTGGACGTAATCGACAAATGCCACTTTTACCCCATGGCGCCGATGTGCGCGGCGAATTGTCGAAACGATGGTTTGAATCTTCCTGTTTGCTGGCGGGTCGAAGTGGAATCCTCCCGCAACCATCTTCCGCAAGGCGGCGCCGACTTGCTTCTCCTCTTCCTTGGAAATCGTCTTGCGTCCGTTCAACTGAGCATATTCGGCGGGTGATGTGATCGCTGAAGCCTCCAATCTGGATGTCTGAATGATGCAGCGGGAATATGCCGCCTCAACCGTTCCCTCCAGTGGCAGGTAAAGCACGGGATTCTCAGGCGATGCGATCCCGCACATGATCTGGGTCGCCAGGGTGGACTTGCCCCCGGATGAGCGGGCGGAAATGACCCCGATGTGGCCGGCATGAAGTCCGCGCAGGGCGTTGTCGATTTCCCATATCCCGGTCTGAATCCCCATCGGCAATTTCTCGCCCCGGACGAGCTTCTGGTAGTTCTCCCACCATAGCTTCCCCAGCTCCTTCGCGTCAGGTGCCTGTTTTGACCCCGTGAGTGTGTCCAGAATCGCCGTGATGGGCGATCCGGTGCAATCTATCAATTCGGAGTCGTCAGGGGCTTGTGAGGCAACCTCGCGCATTTGTGCGGCTGTCTCGATCACCATCCGGCACGCCAGCTTGGAACGGAGCATCGAAATGTGCTTTTGCAGGTGGTTCGGGCTTGGCTGGTAGCCGTAAACCTCCGCGACATAACCGGGGCCACCGATTGCCGTCAGCCGCCCGGTGTCAGCGAGCATCTGCACAAGCGAGACAAGCTCAACCGGATTGCCTTTTTCGATGGTTTCCGCGATCGCCTCGAAAAGCAGGCGATGGGCGGGGAGGTAGAGCCAATCGGGTGCAAGATCGCCCTTTTCGTGCCATGCCTCGGGGTATTGGAGGAAAACGGACAAGACGGCTTTCTCGATCCCGGCTGCGTGGGGGAGTGCGTCGATGTGGTGGTCTTCGTCCATTACGCCGCCCCCCTTTGTTTCCGGGCGAATCCCCGAGCCTTGTCGAGTTCGGTCTTGCGCCAGTTGTTGAGCATCGTGATTAGGTTTGTGCGGCGGAACAGTGGGTCTTTCGGGTCTTCGTTCGCGGTGTAGAAAAGTTCCATGCCGTCCAACTCAGCTTCCGATGGGTTGATCTCCTCAAGAGCCCGGGCTTCGGTGATCGTCCAGAGGGTATCTGGGCGGCGACCGAACCAATCGTTGATGCGGATCATGGTTGGCGTGTTCTCCTCGACTCGCTGGTTGTCTGGATTGGATTTCCTTTTTCGAGGCTTACCCGTCCCCCCTTGGGGGTTAGGGGGTATCTCCTTCCCTTCCTTATTCCCTTCCTTTCCCTTCCCTTCCGCTTTCCCCGCGTGGTCAACGCGTGGTTCACGCGTGCCGCACGCGTCAGAACCCTTACATTCATTGGGGTTTGGAAGTTCACTGTCCCTTTCACGGTTGTTTATGACCTGATGGCGTGGGAAGCTCGGAATCCACCCAAATTCACCCGTGTCCGACGCGTATCTCACGATGAATCCACGCGTGGTCAACACGTCAAGCACGCGTGAAAAGTTGATTTGATCGTATGGGAGGATCTGCACACCCAGGCGGCGAGGCTCCCATTTGAATCGCCCTTCGCGGTCTGCCGCACACCATAGGCCGATGAAGGCAATGCGGAGCGGTAGCTTTTCGGCGCTCTCTGCGTCGTAAAGGGCTTCGTGGGTGAAGAACTCAGGTTTTACTGTGCGGATTCTCATTCTACGCGATCTCCTTTCGTGCGGTTGCACTTGCGGCAAAGTAGCTGGAGATTTGAAACTTCAGCGGTTCCACCCTTTGATTCTGGGTGGATATGGTCGATCTCCAGCCCGGAAATACAGAACCATTGTGAAGGCTGTCCGTTCCTTTTGGTAAATCCGACGATTTCACCTTCCTTGCCACACTTGGCGCAGTTGCATGAAATCCTTCCCCCAAGGCTGAATCCGGCGTTTAGTGCCAATGCCTTCCTAGCTGATGCAGGAATTGCTTTCTTCTGTTTAACTCCCATTAGCTCGCCCTCCCCTTCTTGTTTTCCGCGATCAACTCCAGGTTGCGGACGGATAATGTGATCACCGCGTCAAGCGCCTTGGATAGCTGCCCCCGTGTCTTCTCAAGCATCCTTTTCAGGGATGCGATTTCCTCGTCTTCCTCCGCCCGCTCCAAAACCCCGCAGGCCAGATCAAGCGCCTTGCCGATCTCGGTCGGGTTTTCCATTTCCTGCTCAGCGCCGCGCCGCCATTCGTTGTATCGGCGGAGGAGGTTGGCGGCCTCCCGGATGTCGTCTTTCGTGATGATTGGTGCGTTCATGCTGATTTCCTTTCCGTGATCCAAGTTGGAAGCTCGATATAGGTGGGTGGCCTGTATTCTTGTTTCGTCTCGCTCATCCGATAAGTGCCGATTGCCATTTTCATGTGATCCTTCATCGTCTGGTGATCCGCCGCCTTGCGCTCAATCTCGCGCCAGACAGGAAGCTCCGCGTCCGAGATAAAGACATGGATATTGACTGCGCTCTTTTGGCCGAAACGCCATACGCGACGCACAGCCTGATAAAACGACTCGTAGCTGTATGAAATCGAAGCGAACGCCATATTGCTGCAATGCTGCCAGTTCATCCCAAATCCGCATATTTTCGGCTTACTGATAATGACGCGGGCTTGCCCTTTGGTGAATGCCGCCAACCTAGCTTCTTTCTGGTCGATTGTCTGCGACCCCTTCACTTCTACAGCGTCGGGAATCATCTTCGTGAGAAGGTCGCTTTCCTCGTTGCTTTCACACCATACAATCCACGGCTCACTTGATCCATTTACCATACCCGCCACACCCTTGCACCTATCCTCAAGTGTTAGCTTCTTGGTTCCGTGTAGGTCGGTTGCCGATACGCTGGGCAGGCTGAAAAGCTCCTCCGCGCTGTTGAACTGCGTGGGAGTCCGGCAAACGTGCGTTTCGGTGGTAAGTGGCGGCAATGCGTATCCTTCATCCTCAAATCCCAGATCGCTTGGCAGGGTCACGCACGCTGCCCATGATCCAACCCATTCCCAGAATGATTCAACAGCATGGCCTTTCAATCGCCAATCCGCCGTATTCATCGAATCATGGATAAACCATCGGGTCAGCATTTCCTGTGAGTTCATCACGCCAAGGAAGTCGGAATGATTCCCAAGCTCCGTGTGATCGTTCGGTGATGGTGTCGCCGTGCAAGCAAGCCGGTATGGTGTCGCTGCGAATGTCTCGGTAAGCCATGCGCGGGTCTTCGATGTTTGCCCTTTTAGGATTGAACTCTCATCCAGCACGATCCCAGCGAATCGGGACGTGTCGAAAAGGTGCGCCCGCTCATAGTTGGCGATTGTCACACGCTCCTTGACGCTGCCGTCACGGGAAACGCCAACATTCATTCCAAGCAATTCGCCTGCCTCGTCTGCGGTCTGCTGCGCCACGGCGAGCGGAGCAAGGATTAGAACCTCGCCCGGAATATGTCGCGCCCAATCGAGTTGCAGAAATGTCTTACCTAGTCCGGTGTCAAGGAACGCCGCCCCGCGCTGCATCCTTAGTAGTCGGTTAAGGCAATGCGCTTGGTGAGGTTTCGCGTTAGGGTGCGGGTTGCATTCGATGGTTGTGGGACGATTCCCGGCAAGCCCCTTTTTCCTTTCGAGCAGTTCGGAATAGGAAGCGATCATATCAATACCTCCTTTTCTGATTCGGCCATTGCGAGGTTTTGCGCTGCCTGCTTGAAATATGAGGGCTTCAGCTCACTTCCGATGAACTTGCGGTCATTGCGGATAGCCTCATATCCCTCGCTCCCAATCCCCATGAATGGGGAGAAGATCGTTTCGCCTGGATTTGACCAGAGAACAAGGCATCGGCGGATGAAGTCGAGTTGCAGCGGGCAAACGTGCTTCTCATCCTTCTCATCCCGTGCGCCCTTTTTGCTTAGGACGTTGGTCTGGTTAATATCCATCCAGACCGGGCTTGCCCATTGCTGCCATTGGTCAACCGGGAACTCATCGGCGGTATGTGTGACTGGTTCCGGGTTGTCGCCTTGCTTGTAGAAAACAAGAAGATAGTCCGGGTTGCCCATGCGGGACTTGGTGGAGTCGCGCTTGATGGTCTTGTGAAGCAATCCCATGGCCTTCGTGCGCTGCATTTCCACGACTGGATCTTTCCAGACTGTGACGCGGCAATGGAAAATCCAACCCTCGTCGATATGGGCACGGATGATCTCGCCGGAGAAGTCCCGACGACCGATGTATCCGTGCATTGTTTTAGATGTGGGAAGATCCATGCAATGAACGCATGAGAGCCTGCCTGGCTTTGTGATCCTGAGCTTTTCGCGGATCAGGAATCGGTATTGCTCAAAGAACTCCGCATCATCCTTGCAGTTACCCATATCCGCGACGGAATCGCCGTAGATATAGAGGTTTGCGAATGGCGGAGAATAGACGCTGAGGTCTATTGAATTATCGGGAAGGCGCGACGCTAGATCGACGCAATCCATATTGTATGCGGTGTAGTTTTCTCCCTGTGTTTTCATGTTGTTGTTTCCATTGTGTTTAAGCGTTCGTTTCATACCCCTGCCTGAACGCCAACTCAGCCAGTAGCAGAGCATCGGCGTTCGCATGGGTGATCTTCATCGTCGGGAACAACTCCTGCGCCCGTTGCTTGCTGATGTTCTTGTCACCTCCCGTGCGGCATTTCATCGCGTCTTGCCACTTGCGCGGCGTGATACGCTCAAACGGCACGTTGCAGGCTGTTAGAAGCATCTCAAGAGCGCCGTATGACTGCCCGAAGGTGAAAGCCGACTTGACTCCCATTTGCGGTGAACTGGCCACAAACTCTATGAGAGCGAAGGCGATGGGTTGAACTCCCTGCGCGTCTCTGATTGCGTCCACCATGTCGCGGTGCGTCGAGTCGCCCTTGATGCTCCATGCCGATCCTGTGGAGGATACGAAGGCGATGGCTCCTGATTTTCCGGGATCAACCCCTATGTATAAGCTCATACGTCATCCCTCCCCGCAAACTCAGCATCCCATAGCGACGCGATTTCCTCCGTGGCTGATTTCAAGCATTCCGCGAACTCCCAAAGGCCAGATGCCATGCGCTCGGTGTAGTCGTCGCGCATCGTGAAAATGCGGAACGTCGGCAATCCAGGGCAGTATGATTGGAACCACCATCCTTGCGCCCCGGTGACGGCCATCGAGCCGTGAACCTGATCGCGATAGAAGGGCGGAAGCTCGCCTTTCAGGAGGTAGTCAACATGTGTTGCGGGGAGCGGGCATTTACCCTCGAAACCGAATGGCGCATCCGGGAATAGCCCATCTGGAGAGCATCCAGCAGCGCCGGATTTATGGACAGCGAAGCCAACCTGAGTTAGATCCTTGATCCACATTTTCTCTTCAAATGCGAATACGGCCTCTTTCTCCAGCCGTAACCCGTTCCAAACAGCCCATAGCGCCGGATTCCTTGGCGGTGGCCCATCTGGGTCAACTTCAAATGGGTCAGGACATTGTGCTTTCGACATGCCGCCCAGTATCTTGCAGATTGCCGTATGGCGTGCGTCGGTTGTGCCTTTGAGGTGGGTTTCCGGCCATGCCTCGCCAAGCGCCAGGAGGTCGTCGCGTTTTGCGCTCGCTTTGTATGCGATGCCCTTAGCGTCGAGAGCTAGCTTGATGTCCGGCACGGTCAATCGGCATTCGCGCTTTTCAGCGAGCCACGCGCCCATGCCTGTTGCCGTCAGCTTATCCTTGCGGATCTCTACCCATTCCGGCGAGCGTTGCGGCATGTGGTGGATTGTGCAATCTGGGAAGAGGGGGTTCATTTGTCCCCTCCTTCGGATTTCGCTTCATCTTCTGCCGCGTAGGATTCCATCGCATCGGTCAAAAGCGATTCCTTGCGGAAAGGGTTCTCAGTCGGCAGAACGTGCGCTTTCGGCGTGGCGTTTCTCATCGGCGCGAACTCATGCTCGTCAGCCTTTGCAATTGCGTCGGACAACTCGGGGGAGATCGTCAGCCATTTGGTCAGGCGGCGAAATGTGGTCTTCTTCGCCATCTCGTTCCAATCGGATACCCATGGGCCATTGTTGCCGGAGCGCGAACGCTTGCGGATCGCCTCAATTTCCGTCTTCGACATGATCGCCGCCTGGGTGCTGCCGTCCTTAAGTGTGACTTGTGCATACGCGGCGTATGGTGCGCCCCGCTCTTTCGTCAGGTCGTAGGTGTGGCAAGTGACCTCGCCCATGGAATGCTCAAACGTGTCACCATCGCAGACAACATCGGCGTGGATCTTGGCAACATCGCCGGAGCGCCGGACAAGTGCCACTAATCCCTTGTAATCGACAATTAAGGTGCATTCCTTGCCGTAGGGGATCAGGTGGGCGTGCCGTCCGTCCGGCTCCAGCCCCATCGCGGAAAGGTCGAGCAGGCATTTAAAAACACTCTCCTGGGTGCATTCCTTTAGCTTCGGCGTGCGGGAAAGCGCCGTGATGGCGATTCGTCCGAACCTCTCCGGGGAAAGGTGCTGTGGCAATGCGGCGGCGAATTGCTGCTGCATGGCGGGTGATGCGATCATATCTTTTAGTGATCGCGGCTTATCTGTGCTGATTGCGGTTGTCATAGTGTGTTATTTGTAAAAATTAGAGTTTTGATGCCTGCGCTTCGATCCACTTGGTGAGCCTATCGACCTTCACGCCGATTTCAGCGGCTACGGCTTTCCCGTCCGTTGATTTGGCGATTGGAACATCCAGGCTTCGGACTATCCCGGCGAATGCCGTCAGCATTGCTTTGTCTGGCGTGGTTGTGGTGTTGTTTTTCATATGGTTACTGGTGAAAATGCGGATGGCAGAACCCGGAGCAGCCCCGGCGCACGCTCTTAATCTCCTTGCGAAGCCCTGCATCGGCTGGGGTTTGCTTGGGCTGGTAGCTGCGGGCGGATCTCAGGCGGGTTGACTCATATCCGGTGTAATAGCGGACGGCGGCTCTTACCTTTGCCATGTCGGGTTGCTGTGTCATTGTGCCACCCTCCGCTGATGCTCATCCGCTTCCCGTCTCCAGTCCGCCCGGATCATTGAAATCCTGCGGTCGTGCATTTGGATTTTCATAGCAACGGAGAAGAACGCGGCAGCCACCCCGAGCGGGATTGCGACCGTGTGATTGCCGACGTATATCATCCCGAGGCAAAGCGCCCCGGTGATGAGCATTGCAGCACCGCAGAGGGTGGCGTTGATTGTGTGGTAATGGTGTTTTTTCATAGTGTTGTTTAGTTTTCTCCTTCTCTCAAAAGTCTGATCTTGACCCGGTTTGCCATGGTCGCGCTGAACGGAACGCTGCCGCCCGTAACCTTGTGAAACGCTTCGCTTAGGCCGTTGACGGTTGGCGACATAATGGCGAGCTGGACTCCCTCAACCACGGCGACGGTCATCCATCCGTTACGGGATCGCCTGGTTGGTGATGTAAGGGGAGCGCCGACCATTTGGGGACTCCGCATCGTGCTAATCGAAGCTCTGACTTCCTCTAGTTCGTTGTCAGTAATCATCTCACACCCTCCTCGTCCTTGTCGTCCGCAGTCTCGATGGCGTTGATGATCGCGCCTTTGGTTTCCATGCAGTCGGGGCAGTAGGAGTTATCATATCCCCAGCCGTCAGCTTGCTTTTGATCGTCGATTGCGTCCGATATTTCCTGGCCTGTGGTATCGTCCAGGTCGATTGGGACGCATTCGGTGATGATCGGAACGCGAAGCCCGGTTGTGGCCGTGCAGAAGTGGCATTCATGCCATGCTGTGACCTTGAGGTTGCAAAGGTTCATAATTCAGTCCCGAAAAGTTTAGGTTTGTCGCATTGCGCGATCTGGCGTTTGAGCATATCGCAGCGCTTCAAAGCGCGGACGTAGATATGGAGTGCGTCCCAATCGGACAGCTCGCGCTTGGCATGGAGACAAAGCTGCTCGGCGCGGTTTCTCGCCAGTTCGTAGCGGCGCTGGAGTTCGGGTTTCATACTTTCCCGGCTGGTGTGAGTTGGCCGCTGATCCATGCGTCGATGTGGTCGCGCTTGATGCGAACCATCTCCCTTGGTGAGTCCGGGCTGATCTTGACTTGGGAGTAAGGAAGCCCCTGCTGCATGAATTGGCGGATGCTCGGAACCGAGAAGCCGCTATAAATCGCGGCCTCGGAAACTGAGAACCAGCCGGGGGTGATGCGGGCGGCGCTCATTAGGCTAGATCCCTCCCGAATGTGTGCTTTCGGCTGACCGATTGATCCGTAGCGAGAAAAGAGAGAGGAATCTTCTTCATTGCTCGGAAGTTATAAATATCCTCGATCAATCTAAGCATTTGATCGGTGCTACTAGTCTTTTCCAGCATAGTGGGATTATCACGGAGGCGCTTACGGAACGTGTGGAGGTCAAATTCTTTTGTCATAAGGCACTTTGAAAGAGCCGCGATAAATGAACGAGACTTGACTGATTCTTGCTTCTCTCCGAACTCTTCAAATATATCTACAAAGACCCCCGCGTGCGCCTTCGTGGTGATCCGGAAAGTTCCTTCGATCACCTTTCGCCTTGCGTTCCCGCTTGCCGCCCCTTCTCCGATAAGTAGTGACGCGGCCATGCCGATGGGGATTCCCTTGTCTGCATAGTCTAGGAGAGCCTGGTAGTCCTTATCTCCCTTCCTTGCGAAGCACTGTGCGGCGGAAACGATATCCCATGCACGCGTCGTCGTTCCTTCGTCCACAAGTTGCTCGGGTGTCCATTGATCCTCAATAACATAAAGGATTGCGATCCCAAGCAGCTTCGCGGCTGCAAGGCGGTGATGGCCGGTATTAATTACGAGCTTCCCGTTCCTCAGGAAGACCGAAATGGCCATAGACGGTTTGTATCCGTTCGCCTTCATCTTCTTAGCTAGGATAGCAACCTTCGCCTCACTGAATGCCCGCTGGAACGGGTTCGCTTGGAAGAGTGAATAGTCGGTGGTGGATTTGATAACTGGTTGTTTCATATGTTTTTCTCGATTCGTTGTTGTGCGTATTCAATGACTTCCCGAAGCACTCGCTCGCGGCTCTTGTCGCTTGAAAGGATTTTGCCAAGCTCCTGCTTAGCCATTAGCCAAAGGCGGTCTGCATCGTCTGGAATCCACTTTGGGATTTTCTCGCTCTTGGGTTCCGCTGGTTGCGCGGGAGACGGTTTCGGAGTCGCTTGAGCCTTCGCTGCTTCCTTCACGCCGGACACACCACCGGAAACAGCCTTGCGCTGTTCGATTTCGGGAAGCTTTGAAACTTCCAGTGCAGCTGAAACCGAAACCTCTCCGGTTTCCACCATGTCATTCAGTTCCGGGATGCCGTCACGTTGGACACGGCGGGCGCGGTCAAGGGATGATGTGCCAACATTTAGTTCGGCGGCTGCGGTTGCGCGGTCTTTATGGGAGAGTTTGGAGGGTTCACCAATTGGTGAACCCTGATTGTGCTGATTGTCGCCAAGCCTAATTGTCGCCACCTTGCTGGCGACCATTGCACGTTGGCTCTCTGTAAGGTGCCGCCTGTGCAGGTTGTGGGAGATTACGAAGGCAAGCGCATCTTCGCCGGAGAACTCGGAAAAGGTCGGGGTGACTTCCGCCATTGTGCAGGCTTTGAAGCGGTTCCGCCCGTCGAGTATCTTTCCTTCATGTGTGATGATCGGATCAGCTTGGCCGTTTTTGCGGATGTCATCGGCAAGGCGGGTAATGTCCTGTTCTCCCATCATCGGGAAGAGGTCTGCGTATTCGTGGGATTGCATGGCGATTAGTCCTTTGCGATTGATGGCCCACGAAATTGGAACTCCTTGCTTTCGAGTCTTTCGATCCCGTCTAGCAGGAGAACCCTAGCCAGATTCGACTCAGTGGTTTTTGACTCCTTAGCGAGCTTCCTGAGCTTCTGCTTTGCATCCCCGAGCGGGACATTCACTCGGCCTTCTGTTTTAGTTCGTGTGACGGACATGTGGACACTCTTTCCGCTTTTGGAAAGCCTGCAAGAAAAAAGTTTCCCTTTTTGGAAATCTCTTCTAAGTTACTAGGTTATGAACAAGATACCAGTCGATCAGGCATTCATAGAAACAGCCCGTATTGCCCGGGATAAAAAGGGAATCACCAACAAGGCGATTGCCGAAGCGGTAAAAAAACAAGAGCCTTGGGTCTCAAAGTTTTTCGGTGGTGCTGTTAAAAGCATCACTTTTAGGGACATGGAGAGCATGGAAAAACTACTCGATGATGAGTTTTTTGGATTGAACAGGGCACAAACAAAGCAGTCGGCTTTAGCTCGGAAGATTGCAGGAGCTGTTGATTCTGACGACAAGTTTGCAAAGATCGCGTCATTACTCCATGAATCACTGTCCGAAGAGAAGCCGCACATCCCGGAGGTTCACCAAAAGGAACTAATCAAGATCGGCGCGGAACTAACCAGGATCGTGATGCGCTGGGAGTGTGCGGCAGATCCCCATTACGCCAAGATAGCGGGTGAGTCGCTTGATTATCTGCGGGACTACATGGACAAGAGGAAGCCAAGGAAATAATCGGTGGCTGGATATTTCCAGAAATGGAAACTATTTACTTGTCAGGTTCGCGGATTCACGCAACAAGTTCGCCATGCAACACGCAACGGTCATACCTAAACACGTTCCGAACGCCGACTCAACGGAGTCCGGATCTCCGTCTTGTTCTCCCTTTGTTTATTGCGATGCAGACCTAAAAAACGGTCGGAAAATCAAAGCGGAACAAGGGGAAGGAGTGTTCCGATTCATGCTCAAGGATGGCCGCAAAACGCGGAAAATCGAAATGTCCGACGATGAGGCGTGGATCATCGGAAAGATCATCTCCGCTATGCACCCGAGCATCTCTGGAAGCAGCGATCCACTGTGGCACCAGATCCAAGAGCAACGCAAAATTATCTTGGA
>Ga0099847_1000712_pt1 | contig 11360 bp, 14 predicted proteins | sample CB_VirMetaG_2_FD_78178 | JGI IMG/M metagenome (GOLD analysis project Ga0099847, IMG submission 78178) | Freshwater to marine saline gradient viral communities from Chesapeake Bay - CB_1504_2 Viral MetaG | ecosystem: Environmental > Aquatic > Marine > Coastal | place: USA: Chesapeake Bay...
AGCGCCAACCATTCTTAAGAATCCAGATAACGTTCTGTTTCCATAACGCTCTACTTCTTGTTCATAAATTTCTGGTAAATACTGTTGAGCGAACGTGTTTGTATCGCCAGCTCCTGCACCACCGTTAAATTGTAGGTAGTTACTGTTTAAAATCTCTTGCGACTGCGAAGGGATTAAACTACCAAATTGAGGACTTAAACTCATAATAATAATTTTTTAGTTAAATTTTTTTGTTTTTATTTTTAATCTTGAAGAATCTTGACCGCTTATAGACCTAACTTTTAAACCATTAATAAATTCACCTTCTTGTACCTGTCTAGGTTGTGTGCTTGGGTTTTTAGATTTACCTATAATATCTTTGGTAGCATCTGATTTCCCTTGCTCATAAAAGTGATTGATAATAGTATCTGCATTAGAAGCCATAAACAAAGCTTTGTGATAACCTTTAGTATCTGTTACTTTACCTTCTTTGTTTAGGAACTTCCCTACAAAGTTGTTAATGTTAGACTGGTCTTCTGCGACTTTATTTGGATCTTGTATTCCATACCTAAACTTTTTTCCACTAACATCAAATTCAAAACCTTTGAATTCGTTATTGAAATAGTTATTAGTTTGAGATTTAAAATCCTCATGCTGTCTAGTAGCTGTTTCTTGATCTTCATTGTAACGGTTGAAAAAATCCATAGCTTTTTGTTGTTCCTGAGTTACGCCGGGTCTCAACTTGATTTCGTCGTAATATTTACTCTTGGTTTCTTCCAAAAAGTTTTTAGCTTTTGCAACTTCTTCTTTAAACGCAATTTTTTTCTTGCGTATATCTCTTTCCTCATCTATATCTTCATCGTAATCGTAGTCTTCTAATAGTAGGCTAACGTCATCCGATTCTAAATAAGGTTTTGTTTTTTTATAGTATTCTTTTAATAATGTTTTATCATCAACAGAAGAATAATCTGCATTTAATCTAACATAGTCTTCAACAGTTCCGCCGGTATCTTCCATAAAAGTTACAAGCTTTTCAATGTTTTCTGGTAAAGGTTTACCTAAAATCTTTTCATCTCTTACGGCTTCTTTTGCTTCCTGAACTACTTGCTTTACTTCTTCAGTTATTTCTTGCAGCGGCAAATTTTCTTTAACATCTTCAATGGACCCTGGGTTTCCCTGTCCCACTTCTTGCAATCCCACTTGGGGTTGTTCTGTATGTAACACGCCGCTCTCTGCGCTTTGCTCTTGAATGGCATTTGCTTCTTGTTTTAATTCGTCTTTAGGTATAACAACTTTTGTTACATCTGGCTGCAAGTCTATTAAAGGTTCTTTAATGCTAACCTTAGTTATTTCATTATTTTGATTTGATAGTTGCTTAGGTTTCTTAGATTTACCTTTTAAACTAAAGTCTCCTTCCTGCTTAACAGGTTCATTTGTTTTTGTTTCTGACATAATATAATATAATTAAATAATTGTTTGCAATTTTAACTAGGGCCAAACTCTTCTAGTCCAAAACCACCCAGAACATCATTACCTGATGATTCAAAATTCTTAGGTAATCCTTCTGTTTGTCTTTGTTGTATTAGTTCGGATTGTTGTGTTCCTTGTAATTTTATTCTTTGATCTTTCCTATCTTCAATTTCTTGCTCTTTTGCTTTTGTTGCACCCATTTGAGCCTGAGCTAGTTGTATATTGTATTGAAACTCTTCAGCCATTAGCTCTCTTTTTATTTGAGCCTCTGTCTGCATTCTTTGTATTTCAAATTGTGATTTAGCTTGTTCAATACTAACTTTCTCCTGAGTTAATGCTTGTTGTTTTTGAACTTCCGCCATAGCCGCTTTTTCTGCAGCTTGTGCATTAGCTTGAGCTTGAGCTTGAATATTTGCTTGCTGTTGCTCTTGTTCTCTTTTAATTTTTTGTGTTTGTCTTAGCTTTATAAATTGATTGGCTAATTTAGTATTTTTTATTTCTCGTATATCTATTGCATCAGATAAAGCAATTGCTCCTGTTTGCAAAGCCATTTGAATGTTTTGCTCAAGCAAAGCTTTTTCTTCCTCTTCAGGCTCTAGTTGAATATAAATACCAAAATCATGCAATTGTAAATTCATCAGTTCTTCTAACGTTTCAACATTAAATGTACTTATAGAATTTATTAAAGAATTTTCAGTTAAAGGGTTTTGAATTAAATCTGCTACTTTTAAACTTACGTTTTCACAAGTTCTAACTGTTAAGTATAATAACGACTCTAGTAAATGTTTTGTAGCTGTGTTTGAAGCGTTAGCGGCCATTTTTTGTAATCCAAGTAGAGCATCTTTATCTGGAGCACTACCATCTCTTGCTTCGTTTAAACCGGTTACATTTCTTATCATTTGAAGATAATATTGATACGTACCAATTAAACTTTGTATTTTAGCTTGTCCAGATGATGATGATAATTCTTGAATAGGAACTTTACCTCTATTTAATTCACCGTCTTGTGTAAGTGATCTACCTACAATAGAACCAGTTTGAAAATACATATTCAAAGCTTCCGCTGGATTATAATTAGTTCCATTACCTAAATCAACTTCAGCTAAACCATCCATATCTAAGAATACACCATCTGGTACTATTCTAGACATTACTTGTTGTAATTTTAAATGAGTTAATTGAATCATATCAGCAAAACCTGTAATTTTACTTACTAAAGATTCTATTCTACCTTTATACATTCTAGGCGCGGATATGCAGTAATTCATATCTACCTTAGTTGTATCAGCTGTAGGTCTAGTCATATTTTCTGCCATCTTCCACTCTAGCATGTAATTATTGCCGAGAACTTTAGCTCCAGTATATAAAACTTCTATAGATCTAGATACTCTTTCAAAATTATCATTTTCTGGCGGATTAAAGGTGTCAGGTTTTTCTAATGTTTTTTCTAAGCCTTGATCTGTTTTCTTTATTTTAAACACTTGATCAACATAAGTCTTGTACTCAAAGTACATAACCTGCACAGTGTTTTGATCATAATTTGCCCAACCAGTAACGTATTGAGAATTGCCTGGCATATTTTGTATTCTTTGAAGCTCTTCATCTGGTATATCCGGAAATTGTTTTTTTAATTCAGGAATACTAATAGCTTTAACTTCTCCTACATAATATAAATCTTCAAAATTAGGATCTTCTGTATAAGAATAAACAATACGAGCAGGATCAACATAATCAATTTTAATACCCTCAGCTAAATCAAATCTTGTTTTTACTGCTCCAATACCTAAAACAGTTAAATCGTAAGCAACTCTCGCTTTGGTTTGATCATACTTGTTAAACGCTAAAACATTATTAATAACTTCTTCTTCAGCTATTTCAACATTCTGCTTGTATGTCATTTGCATGTGAATATCTAATTCTTCTTTGCTTTCTGGAAGATCTTCTAAATTTCCCGTACGAGCCATATCCATTCCTAATTCTTGCTTTATATTTTCAAGCATAGGTTTGGCATTCATATCTTGTTCAATAGCAGCAGCATAATCTGTTCTGCTTTTTACAGAAAAAGGATCTTGTGCAAAGGTTGAGATATCGTATGATTTATTAGCCATACCATTAACAACAATGTCTACAAATTTAGATATAACAGCAACAGGTTTCCAGTCTAAATTAAGATAAGATAAATCACCGTTTATTGATAATTCATCTTTGTATTTTTGAACACTTTGTTCACCTCTAGCATATAATCTTAATCTATGAAAAGTAGCATAAGATTGAACATACCTATTACCCGCTCTGCCTTCCTGAAACCATTCGCCTTCTATAGCTCTACCTACCTGTATACCGTAGTCTAAGCTAGACTTTTCAGCCTCGCTTACTACTTGATTTGGAAATGAACTGTTAGTATTAGTCTGTATTCTCATTTATTTTATTATTTTAGACATACCGCCTTTATTGTCGTATCGTTTAATACCTAAATCTATAGCTTTATATTGTATCTTAGCTCTAGGTATATATCTATTTTTATTGCAAGCCATTAATGCTAATCCTGAACTTATAGAAGCATCATGCTTTGTTCTGTTGTTTATATTAAATCTAGCCCAATCCTCTAATGTTCTTTGAAAATACATATTTCCATATCCCGTTTCTAATAATCCTACTCTGGTGTTTATGTATGTTTCTATAGCTGCAGCATGTGCTTGTTTTATATCTTCACTTGAATTAGGTATTCCACCTATTTCTCTTTCTGTTACTGAAAGCTTTAATTTATCGGGTCTGTTCATAGAGTAACCTCTATAGCCTCTTCTTTTAAAATGATACAACAATCTAGGCTTATTGTTTTCAGCTAATATCGGCATACCATAAAATACACAAGCCATCAATACATCTTCAAAAAATATTTCAGCGGTTTGTGGTCTAGCTATATATTCTAAAAAAAAATGATCTGAAGGAACATTTTCCATACTAAATTTCGTTAAGCCATGTAAAGAACCATTAGATCCTCTTCCGTCTACAGTACCTGATATATCATAACTATCACATCCAAAAGCACCACAGTGCTCGTTTCCTGGATATTTTTTACCATTTTTAATTATCATTCGGTTTTGCAGCTCAATTGGCGGCACCCAAGACACTTTGAATCTACCATCTTTATTTGGTATAAATATAACTCTAGAATCTTTGACACCATCTTGCCATTGAAAACTACCTGTAGTTATAACAGCTGTATTTTTTAAATCAGCATTATAATCTATTTGCTCATATATTTTAGCTAGGTTAAATAAAGATTCTTTAGCTTCGTCTCTGAAAGCGTGTTCTACTGTTCTTGGAAACTGACGATAAAATTCATTAAGACCGTCTTGATCTTCTTTCAATCCTTCAACTTCGTTTTGCCAATACTCTATTACGCCTGTATCAATTAAATCTCCTTGAGGTCCTTCAACCGGTTTTTTTGGTGTATTGAATACAGGTAAGCCATAAGAATCAATGTATCCTTCGTAGTTCCATTCCATAGGTATGAACAAAGAATAGAGTCCTGAACGAGTCTGTCCATTGGCGTTTCTTTTGTTAACGTCTGAATCATAATATAATTTCTTGTAGTTAGCTCCTCCTTTGTCTAATGCGTTTGATGTTGATCCCATCATGCACTTGCCTATAATTCTAGATCCTAATCTTAAACAAGTTTTAGTTACCCTCCAGTTGTTTAATATATTTGTGGGTTTTTCCCACTTGCCACTTTCATCGTGTACTAATAGTTTTAATTTTTCACCGTCGTACGAGTTGTCCCCTGTGTTCTTCCAGTCGATCGTTGTGTCGAGCCCGGAAATCTCCTTAAGTTTCTCGTTGGTGTCAAGTTTCTTTCTGGTAAACTTCGACGCTGGTACTCTGTACGCGAGTTCTGTTTTCGGCCTGTCCATACCATCCTGGATTGGCTTGAAGAAGAAGGGATAATTAACCGAGATGGGTACGACCTTATCAGTAAACATCTTTTTGGCGTCTGGCCCGGACTTTGATAAAATGCCAAATCTTGAATCTGTGGATATTGTTGCCTGATTAACCGTCTCGCCTGATGCCATGAAAGAGAAACCTGACCGTCTGTTCTTAAGATAACACATTCCGTAACACCGTTGATCTGCCTTACAACCTTCCCAGAATAAATAGAATAATCTGTTTGATTCCCTAAAGTCTGGCTGCCCAACGTCAATCTTGGACCACTGCAGGTACATGTAGTTAGTGCCAGTAATATAAGTAGGCTTGTCTTTATTAATAAACCAGAAGCCGTCTTCACGCCTTTTAAACTCTGTGTCAATATAGTCATACCATTTTTCTTTAAATTCAACGGGATATTCATCCCAGTCAAATACTGATTTAATTCTTTTTAATTCTTTAGGATATTCTGTATGTTCCCATTTATTAGTTGAAAACTCTTTTATATCTTTTTCTTTAGGTAAAGCTATTCTTAATCCTTGTATATTATATATCTCTCCTATTTCCCCAGTTTTACTTATTACAACAAAATCATATTCTTTATTGTAACCGTACTCCCATTTCTTATATCTATTTAGTCTACTTAAAACTTTAGGTTTTATAGCATCCTTGACAACATGGTATAATGTTTGCTTATACATTACCTAGATCTTCCTTCTGCAAATCCTCTAAAAGCTTTTTCTTCTTTCACTTCTTTTGGATTATCATTCAACAAAGCTTCTTCTGCTTCTATTCTAGTAAGTATTTCGAAAGCATCGAATATAGCTAATTTTTTTGTAGCCGCAGCATTTTTTAATCTATCAGCTGTTATATCATCACCTGAATCAACAATAGCTTCTTTAGCTACTTTAATTAATTCTTCAACTGCTTTTTGCCCAGCTAGGATTATACTCTTCTTCGTTTCCTTCGTGTTCATACTTAATTACAATATCATTAGATTTCATACAATAAACTCTTTGTTCGTCTATAACGAAATCCCATTCACTGTTAGGCGTGAAGCCTACTACATCCCCTGGGACTATTTTAAGCGCTTCTAAGGACTTATTACCATATTTTAATATACCAATAAGCTTTTGTTCTTTATCTAGCTTTAAAGAGTCTTTATTTTTTAAAGGCATTACGAAACATCTGTTTCCAAATGATTGCCAATCCCCTGTGTTCTTGTACAAATATATTTGATCGATAGCACAAAAATATAACCCATCTTTAAAAAATGATCTACTATTTTTTTTAACACCTTTCATATCATAGAATACTCTAAATACATTTTGGTGCACTACTATTATATCTCCTTTTTTTATATTTGTTTTAAAAGCTTTTGGCGTTTCTACAACAATAGCTAAATTGTTTACAGATTTCCAACTTTCTATTTTAGTATTTAAAATTAAAGTTTTATTACCAATCTTTTTTTCGTTTTCGTATCTATCACCAAAAGGCTTGATAATAAAATCATATAAACTTCTCATCAATATTCTAAATCATACTCAACAGATATAGCCATGTTAGAATTAAATTTCTTCCATGGCATTATCTCGTTTTCTTTTTTTATGTAAATACTGTAAGAGTTGTTTTCTTGATTGTGCAGTATAGCTGATATAGTATGCCCTCCATAAACCTGTTGCCCAACTGCGTAATGCATTGCATCATTTTTATAATCAGAGCCTATACTAATTTTTCTTACGACTGAATCCATTATTCTACAATCTCAAGCTCTTTAGCTTCTTTTTTTACTTCAGTGTAACTACCATCAATTAAATTTATATTTATTTGACCATACTCTTTTTCTAACTTAACTTTTATTTCTTGCATTTCTTTATTCGCTTCCGCACTAGCAAAAATTAAGTCTTGTTTTCTAGCCTCCAAATAACCTACGTCTAGTAATATAGCGTTGATTTTCTGTTGAATCTCTTTAATCGATTCTAATTGCTTTTTTGTAATTTTTTTTACTTTTGACATTTGATTTAATTTAATTGTTTATATTAATATAGTTACGTGTATATTAGTTATTTACATATAACTATATCCGCGTCTGTCACTGTTGTAAAGCCTGTTATGTAATCTACAGCTATTGGTAATACACTTCCAGCAGCTACTTTAAATTCTATACTTTGAGCAGCGACTGGTATTCCAGCATTTACAGCTGTAATAACAACTGTACCATCAGCACCACCTGCTTGAACTACAGTAACTATATCACCCACGTTATAGCCAGACCCTGCTGAATCCCCTATAACAGCTGTATCAATAACGCCACCTGTTTCGGTAATAGTTAAAGTTAAACCTTGAGCCATATTGTTAGAACATGTTGTTGGTAGGTTTGCTAAAGCAGAATAACCAGTTCCTCCGTTTAACTTGCTTAATGTGCTTACAGAGCTTAAACTAGTGCCTGAAGGTATAACTTCAATAGCACCATCAACACCGCACCATATTAGTGAACTATTTAGTAAAGTTCCTAAGTTACCTGATTGATTTTCAAAAACCCAGGCTGGTTTGCCGTCTGGAGTCCCTGTCTTACCTACAGCCCGCATTGCTTTTCCAAATACTCCTGCTGTTATTGGATATTGTCCCATATTTATTTTTGTTTATTTATTTTTATTGAATAGTGGCCCTAGTTTGTCCACGATTTTTTCACCACTTCTACCTATTACATAACCACCAATACCTATTTCTAATAAGCTCCAGAATTCTGGTTCTAAAACAGGTGTTACTAAGTATGTCGATAACTGTGATATGAATTTTGTATATATTATTATAAAGCCGAATGATAGCATAAGTACCGGTCTCCAGCTTCTTTGCAACCAATTACCTTTAGCTTCAGCTACAATAATCTCAGTTTGCATTCTCTGCAGCTCTAGCTGAGCATCTTGTAATACTTTAAATATTGCATTTCTAGCTTTGAGTCTTTCTTCTTCGCTGGTGAATAGGTTGTCAACCACATCGCCAACTTGTTTGAATACTTTAGTACTGAAAAATTCTAATATTTTTTTCACTATTTTTTCTTTTTAGCTCGCGCAGCGTCTTGTTTTGCTTTTAATGCTTTTCTTTTAGCGGCTATTTCAGCAGATCGCCTTGCTTTCTCGGTATTAACTTTAGATAGTTTATCAGCTTTCTTTTTCTTTAATGCTGCTATTTTTTGATCTCTAGTTAAAGGTTTCTTTTTAATAGTCTTTACTTCACCTTTATCCACAACAACTTTATCACCCCTTCCAACATTTGCGTTTTTTAAAGCTTTTTTAATTTCTCTTTTTTTAACTTTTTTATTTCCATCCTTAGAATTATAAGCAGTAGATTTACCGCTTCCTTGTTGTGATCTACTGGAATTACTAGTTTCTATAAGAGTGCTTTTGCCCTCTTTAGAATCTTTAGACGCTTGCCTAGCTAGCTTTCTTACAACTTTTCTATCGGTTGTATTTTTACGTCTTTTATACTTACCTTTACCAGGTCCAGCCACTTCTTGTAATGGTGATGCAGGTATAAATCTTTTTATCTTAAATGCCATAATTTATTAATTTTATTTACACCCTTTGACTCTACCAAGTCCGCTTAGTTTTACGTTTCCTCTTACTTTAGCTTTTGTAATCTTTGGTTGTTTTTTCTTTTTACCTGGCACTACAGTTGTTTTAACACCAGAGCCTCCTTTTTTAGGTTTAGCTTTTAAATCAATTTTTGGTTTAGGTGATTTTGTTGGTATTGCCTTAATGCCTCTAGATTTTTTATCAACAACAGTAATGCTTTTAGTTTCTTTACCTTTATTGAATTTTTTAGCTGCTGCTACATCCCCGCCTTCTTTTTCAAATTGTTTATAGGTCTTTTTACCTCCGCTTGTAGAAAAAGGTCTTGTTGCGGTAACAGTAGTTGTATTACCTTTCTTTTCTTTTTTAACAGTTACTTTGCCGTATGTTTTATTTGGATCTTTTGGGTCTTTTGGATCACCAATAGCTTTAACTGGTGAACCCCCTTTGCGTTTAGCTCTTGCAGCTAATCTATCCGCTTTACGTTTTAATTGCGCTTTATAGGATGGGTTTTTAGATTTTTTAGCTTTTTCTAATGCAGCCTCGGCTTTAGATTTAGCTTTGTTAGCTCTCATTTGCGACTTAGATACTCCTGCTGCTTTATCTGCTTCTTTCCTAGCTTTTATATTTGCTCTAGAATTTTTAGAAGTTTCTTTTTTAACAGTAGTTTCTTTGGATCGTGGTGTAAATTTTTTAGATTGCATAGAAACTTTGTTTATAGCATCTAATACATTTTCTTCTTTTTCTTTATTTTTATTTTTACCAATCTTTCCAGGGTCACCAAACATTGATAGTGGTGAGTTCATTTTAAATGCCATAATTATTTTGCTTTTTTATATGCTTCAGCTTCCCAGGGTAAATTTTTAGCCCCTTCTTGCATTTGTTTTCTTGAATATTTTTTACCTTTCCAGTAAACGTTTTGATCGTCATAGTCTAAATCACCGCGCTTCATCTGGTCTATATGAACCATTTCGTGCGCTATAACACTTTCTTTTTTTTCTGGATCTACGTCTTTATTTATTATTATAGAACCATTGTTGTTGGCTTTACCTAAAACGCCATCTTCCATATCCACATGGTAGATTGGAGTATTATCAAAATTGTAAGGTGGGTTATTTAGTTTGAATGCCATAAATTGTTTTAAAAAAAATCCTGCGAGATATTACACCCGCAAGATTGATTAATTTAATTACGGTGTAAATACACAATCCGAAAACGGAGTATAAACTGCCGCTGTTGTAATCGCGATTCTACCTTGCTGACCTGATTGTGCAGCTGGTGCTTGTGCTGTAGTTAAAGGTGGCACAAGTGTTGAAACAATTCCGCCTGGATTAGCAGTAAGAGCATCTGCGTAAGCTGTCAATAAAGCAGCATCTCCGCCTACTGGATCTGGTACAGTGATAGCCCATGAACCCGCTCCTGCGTCTCCCATTGTTATTGTTAGTGTTGTTACTCCTGCAGCATTAGCTACAACTGCCCCTACGATTAAATCGATTGGAATTAATGAAACAGGTCTAGCAGCGCTAGATGTTTCTACTTTGATAAATTTTGCCATTTTTGTTAGTGTTAGTGTTAAGTTAGTGTTAGTGTGTGGCGTTTTGAGTTTTATTACAGACCTCTACTGTTATCCTTTATATCCAGACTTTGATGCAGCTTGTGCATTTTCAGCGTAGTGTTTTCTAGCAGATTTGCTTAAGCTTTGATTTGAAGCTTCTTTAATATCGTACTTCATACCTAGATTTTTAGCCGGTGATCCTTTATACACTGTTTTTGCATCTTTTTTCTTACCTTTTTTGATTGCACCAGACTTTAATCCCTTTTTAAGAGTTTCTTTTGCTTTTTTTGCTGCTTTTTTTCCGCCATCGCCTGGTCCTTCCTTCATCATCATAGCTGATCCTTTCATTTTAGATCCTCCCATTTGCATAGGTGTTGACATGTGCTTTGATAAAGGGTTCACGTTTAATAGATTCGATCTTTCTTGAGAGGCAGACTCTCCTCCGTAACCTTTATTTTGGTTGTTCATTGGTGATTTGTAATTCATAATTATTTATTTATATATTCATTTATTTATTAACAGTTCCATTTTCTTCTAGCAGCCTTACCTCTTTCTGACTTCCAGCTTCTAGATCTAGCGCAGAATGATTTTCTACGTTTAGCAGCTTTACTTCCTGGCTTTAATTCAGAAGGCGGCTTAGTAACCGCTGTTTTTAGTTTGCTACCAGGATTGTTTTTTCTATATGTTGAAACACCTTTACTGGTCATACCACCTCCAGCAGCAGATCCTGTTCCACCACCTTTTTTTACCTTAGCGTAATTACCTTCAGATTTTTTACGTGATGGTGCATTTTTTTCAGCTCTTTCAGATTTCCTATTAGCTCGTCTTTCCTGACGAAACTCTTTTCTTTCCGTTCTAGC
>Ga0099847_1000713_pt1 | contig 11347 bp, 23 predicted proteins | sample CB_VirMetaG_2_FD_78178 | JGI IMG/M metagenome (GOLD analysis project Ga0099847, IMG submission 78178) | Freshwater to marine saline gradient viral communities from Chesapeake Bay - CB_1504_2 Viral MetaG | ecosystem: Environmental > Aquatic > Marine > Coastal | place: USA: Chesapeake Bay...
AAATAGAGAGTGTGACTCATTGAGTAGTGCCTCTACTTGCCTCCACGCTGTACCACTAGGAGCTATATTGCCTTGCATACTGTCTGACACTCCATTTATTTCTGATGCTAAACCTCTCCACATAGTCATGTGGTTAGCTTGTACAGTAATATCATGTGACTGATTGTTAACTGGAGTTAGTGGTTTTCCAGCCTCATGTATCATGATGTCACCTTGCTCTATAGCGTTGACTACGTTTCTACCAACAAAGTTAGGATCAGCTGTCTGAAAGAATAGTTTAGATGCTATGTCCATTTGGTCTTTAATACTCTTAGCTGTATGGTTGACCATCCATTGTGCCTCAAATAGGTTCTTGACTGAGCCATCTAGTGACACTGAGCCATCTGTAGCTGGTATTAGTGAGGTGAGCATATAAGGATCTTGCTCCTCTCTACCTGACACTAAACAGAAGTCCTCAAACTCTCCATTACCTTTATTATCTACAAAACTCACTACGTGCATCTGTTGAGTATAGGTGTCCTCATCTTTCTCTTTACCAGTTACCCATGAGAGAGGCAACATACCATGTATCTCATAGAGCTTGATGTAGTCGTCTTTAGTGTCTTTTTGCTGTCCGTCTGATGTCTTACGTGTAGACAAAGCGTTAGTTAGTCTGTTTACAGCCTCCTTATCGTATCCTTTACGCTGTCTTAGTTGAGCCTCATTTAGCTCCAGTATTTCAATCTTAGGGTTAGCATCAAAGTTAATAGGATCAAAGATCAGTCTACTAAGAGGTACTACCATGCTATGTAGTTCTCCCTCTGACTCTACAAACTTGACTACAGCTGAGTTAAATCCAGCTAGTTCTAATCCCCATGCATTTAGGAAAGTACCAAAGTCAGTCTCTCTCATCCAGTTCTGGAGTAGTACAGTAGCTAGGAAAGCTCCTACCACGTCACCTCCTTTAGTTGGTTTGACTCTCACGTTCTTACGGTCAATATCTGTAGCCCTGTAGTAGATGTTACGTGCTGAGTTTACGATATTAAAAAACGGTTTCTCTCTACCTTGTGAGTCAGTCTCACCAGTAATATGCTTACCAGCTAAGTAGGCGTAAATCTTGTTTATATCCTCATGTGTATCAGTCTGTACATACTTGGATGTTTGAGTACCACTGCCACTAGTAAAGTCTTGCTCTGTTGAGCGTATAAGCTCTGACAAGTCTTTATAGTCAATATCACGTTGTTGTGCCATATAATTTATTTAGTGCTGTTTAGTGAAGCTCTGCTCTCGTTAGTAACGAACTGGTTATTAAGTTGGTTTGCTAGCTCCACTGCTCTCTGTGATTGAGCTGGTACAAGTCGCTCTCTAATCTCAAAGTACATCCTCATTATGAGGGTATCAGTTATGTCTGGTGATCTACCTAAGATATTTTTAATATCATCTTTTAGGGTAGCCATCCGTTTACCGTCACCTTTACTTGCATCTTGATAAAGAGCTAACTCCTCAATAATATGCTCCTTAATTATACCATTATCTATTGACACAGCTAACTTATGAGTATTGACTAAATCAGCTAAAGCAAATACACACTGACTTCTGAGGTTCTTATACTCTGTAGTGAGGCTAGGGTTTTCTCTGTAGTGTATGTTAGGTAGTTGTACTGGAGATTGATCAGTCTTGATAGCTTGATAGCTACTCTTGTAACCTATAATCCCATCTAAGAGACTATTACTAGCTACTCCAGCACCTACTCCAATAGCATCTACCGCTACCTGACTCATAGGTATCTGCTCCTCAGCTGTGTACTCTCTTATCTGACTGACTATTGCCTCAGTGTTTAGTCTCTCAAACTGCTCTATTCTGTACGCCTCCAGTCCATGCCAAAACATAAAGACAGTTTTATCAGTACCATCATCTGCAACGTCTACTGTTAGGTACTTCTCATTTACTTTACTGATACTGTTACTAAACAAGTCCACTAGAGCATCATACTTAAACAAAGCTCCTACATTCTCTACATACTCTGCTAGTATCTCTTGTCTGTATGTCTCCCCATCCATTTCTTTCTTAGCCTTTTCTATTTCTTCTTTAGGGATAGCTGGATTATCTAGTGAGGTAAAGTGAAAAGCCTCCCAATCCTCATCCTCCTCTGCTAGTTTCTCTAAACGTCTGAGGTTAGGGTTTTCTTTTTTAGGAGTACCACCAAAGCCAGCACCACCTCCAGTCTCCATAACCATTGGTCTAAATATCTCATTCCAACCAATAAAAAAGTTCTTCATGGTGTCTACCTCGTCAAACTCTAAATGGATCACATTACTCATCCCTCTATAGTTCTCTCTGTTCTCCCAGCCTCCAACAAACAAAGTAGCTACTCCACCATCCTCTGTAGGTATTTCTACCTCTAGTCTAGCCTCGTTATACTTTCCAATAGGTAAACCATCCTCTCCTACTAATCTCTCCTTTAAAGAACTCCAAACAATCTTACGTGCCTGAGTTTGAGTTGGAGCTATAAAGATAACTGATCTATTCTTAAAAGCTCTAGCTAACTTGGTTTTATTAGAAATAGCATTGTAGAGCATAGACTCCACTTTAATCACTGTCTTACCACCACGTCTACCTCCTCTCTGGATTTTAAAACGTGACTTACTGTGAGCTATCTTTTGTTGATGGGGATGTAAAAGCATTATCAAACTTAACAATTAAAGGCTGTCCACTATCGTTACCTAATGGCTGAGTTGCTTTGCCAAACATCTGATCCCCATACCACTTAGCTAAGGCTGGATCTTTTTTAAAGTTCTCTTTTACCCACTTAGCAAACTCTTTACGCTCAATCTCTGTGACGTAGGTATGAAACTGTGGTCTTGTTGTTGATCCTATTGGTCTAGCCATATTATAAAAAAGGGTTTTTAACTTGACATAGTGTATTTACGTTGTAATTACAGAGTAAGTTCACTAGGCTGTAATATTGGTGTCTATGACTTACTCTTGTAGATTACAACAATATAATTATAGCACGTCTACCACCTCTTTAGGTTCTTCTATGTAGTGTCTGTACTTATTAAAGCGTTTAATGTAATACTCTATAGTCTCATTTTGAGTAATGTGTAACTCCTCTAGTTTCTGTAACTCCTTTTGTAGGTACAAAGTATAGCCCTGTTCTCTACCTACTAGCTTATTACAGTAACTCAAACTCATAAAGTCTGCCTCTAGTTTATCTTTCTCTTTCTGGAGGTTTTTTAGCTTTGTCTCCAAAGAGACTATAACCATTTTAGCTTTTTCTATATCAATCATATTTAATCTTTTAGAGTTTTGCTACACTTTTCTTTTTTAATCTGTGCTACCTCTCTCCTTAGTTGTGCTGGTGAGACTTTAAACTCTTTCCTGTATTCTTTCTCTATACTCATACTATGTTTACTTCTATTCTAGGGTTTTCTTTATCGTAGTCTTTAATTAGAGTGAGTTGTTTTATTTGGCTGTCATTCTCGTACACCACTCCTTCTAATGCATCTAACCAAAGTTTATTAAAGTTATCTATGTCTCTCTTACGCTTGTCTCCAAAAAAGAGAGTAACCACCATTACCAGCTCATCCTCTAGTATGGGCTGTCTCCACTGCTCTGTGACTTGGTGTATGTAGTCAAACTTTATGTCAGTACAGGCACTTGTCATATACCCACCTCTGCTAGTAAACCTGTAGCAATGCTGGGTAGATTTAGGGTTTCCAGTTAGGATGATCATAAACCTAAATAAATAAAGAGTGTATAAAACCATCCCCAAACAATTAGAAACACTGCTACATCTATTATTAGATCACTCCAAGTGTATTTACCACAATCTATATCTATAAAGAGTTTCTTTTTTGAGACAAAGGTTTTTATACCGTAATGGTTTTTAGTGTAGATTTTTTTCATAGTCTTTTAATTATCCCTACTAAGTAGGTAAACTTTAATACTCCTCTAGCTCTAGCTATTTTACCAGCCTCTTTAATCTTAAACTCAGTGACTCCTTTTTTATAAGGTAGAGTCCATACCAGTTTGCCAAAATCCTCCTGTAGATCACTACATACCTCTTGATACTCCTCTTGATGTTTTGTTTTTTCTCTACCAATTTCATACTTACTCATTAAACTACTAATAGACTTGGTTGAATTATTGAAACTGTCCAGCTCTCTATTTATTTCCATACTCTTATTATACTCTGGTTGTTTAACTGTTTAAGTAGTTATCAACAGTATAAATACTTTATTAGGGTAATGATATTTCGGTACTCCCCCCCTACCCCCCATGATTTAATGAGAAATAGTAATCTTACTGTTATGACTTTATTAGGTATAAAGGTATTCTTTTTTGACCAGAATACAGGCTATCGGTTTAGTAGTTATGGTTTAGTGTCTGCACTACAGATTTGAACTCCCCACAGACAAAAGCACCAACAATTAAGTTAGTGCTTTGTTAACTTGAATACTTACAGCACTAGCCAATGGAAAAGTGAATGAAGTTCCGTTGACTTGGCTAGTTGTGTAAATATTCAGTTGTGATGTTTTTAACTTCATTCATAAACATTATACACCTCTACAGAAAAATGAAAAGTCCAGCGTGATATAATTACTGTGGATAATAACAAGGAGAGAAAAATGAGCAAATCAGTATCAAGCATCTTAGACTGGATTAGATTAGGAGGTATCCTACTTATAATCCTATTCACTATCACCGTTATTTATTTTGAGGTGTGACCATGAAAACGGCAATGTGTCCGTATTGCAACAGCGTTATAGCTCCAGTATTAGATCAGAGTTACTACGCTCCCTTTGTCCACCTACACTTCTGTAGTCACTACCATTACGTCTTATGGAAAAGAGACATCATGGAGCGTGACGAGGTAATCACTGACGACTTACCTTTATCTGAAAGGAGGTGATCCAATCTTGCTAGTAGGTAAGCTACTGAATACCCCCAACAGGGTTTGACACTAGGAAACTGGTGTCTTTTTTTATAATACCCTTATAAACCTCATTTTTTTGCCCTGTGGATAACTCCACTTGCATTATTATCCCTATATGCTACTATATAGGTATTACAAGAGAAATGTAATAACAACATATGAAAATTAAACAACATAAAAAAAGCAGAGAGTGTCAGTCTCTGCCTATAACTGACAAAACATTTATTCACCGATACGACAAACCTATTCGCTCATGGAGCTACATGGTACGTCTAGCAAGTAAGATCTAAATATGAACATCTATAAAGCAACCTTTACCCAAAAAGACAACCAGAGAAAAGTAGAGAGATTGATACCAGCATGGGATACAGAGCAAGCTGTGACAAAAGCAAAAAAGTTCTCAATGATGCATGAGAATATAACTCTAGTAATAGAGGAGAACTACATCAAAGTATTAGAGGATGGTGAATTGCTAGTAATTTAATTAAAATAATATGAAAACCTACTATAAAGAGTCCTTTAATGAGTACCTACAGGGAAAGCTCATGGAGGAGCAACCAATACTACTAGATGATGATCTACCTGATGCTTACAGTGAATGGGTAGCAGAGCAAGATGTAGATCTGATTATAGCGTATGCAGAGGCATGGTGTGTAGAGCAGAAGTTAGCAGACTTAAATAAATAATATGAGTGATTACGATACACCAAACGTAGACAGAGAAAACTATGAGTCCTGTAGAGAGGAGGAGAGAGAGTCAAACATTGACCGCTTTACAGTAGCAGAGGGTAGAGAGCTGGAGAGAGAGGATGCACCAGAGCCTGATCCAGATGCAGTAGAGGAGGTACGTAACAATGTAGCTATTGATCATGCTAATGATATGAGAATATGAGTAAATTATATTCAGTAAACATAAAGGACAAGTTTGTAGTAGAACTGACAGCTAAAGAGCTGGAGTCTCTACACGCTAGACTTACCAATATATACAATGAGAATTATGAGGAGATAACCAATGAGTCTTATGATTAAGCCACCTGAGAGAGATGAAATAGACGAGGAGTTGGATGGTGTTAAGAGCTGGCTACTCCCTTTACTGTTTGTAGTAGCTGTGATTTTTGTCTGTTGGTTGATACTTATTATTACCACCTTAATAGAAATAACTAATCTAAATCTATGATCACAATTTCTGCCTCAGTAGCTTGTACAATCTACAACCACATAGTCCACCCATGTTTAACTATTACTAAGCCACTGACGTTAATTTTAATTGGAGTATGACAAGACAATTATCAGACTGCTGTAAAGCACCAATAGACTTCTACCCCAAATTAGAGCGACCAGAATGTTACCGATGTAGTTTTTGCGACAGGGTTATCGGCTCACCTATACCAGAGAAAAGTGTAAAGGAGATTGTGGAGGAGTTTAGTAATGAATGGGAGAGAATTATTGATTGTAGCGGAACTGTACGAGCTGGATTAGATGACTGGCTCACCCAAACCCTCCAAGCCGAACGCCAGAAGCGAGAGGAGATGGTGAAGACAACAGCAATCCGAGAACTGATGATACTACAAGCTCATTTAGATAAGGTCGGTAACCTCACTGTACAAATCGGGTCAATTTACCAGTATATAAATGACAGAGCAAAAGCCCTTACCCAACCTAATAACCAAAATGACGGAATGCCTCACCCTTTTGCAAATCCAGAAGGAGTTTACCCAACCCAATAACCCTAAGTAGTATGAGTAAAATTGAACTATACGCAACAATTATTGCACTAACAGTAACTCTATTGGTTGTGTTTGTTACATTAGTACAGTGTCATAACAGCTAACCAAGAACAGTATGAAATCAATCATCCTACCCTACGAACTAAGAGCTAAGTGTAATGAGCTGATAATGATACACCTGAAAGCAAACAGAATACTTATTAGATTAAAAGACTTTGTACTTTATATATGAAAACAGTAACAAAAGTAGTCACTACTATATGGGCTGGTAGAGCATGGATACACGCTAAGTATCTCAATAAAGCTAAAAACGGTAACTTACCTCTAGTTATTAAATATAAGACAGGTAAGATGACCATTCAGCCAGAGGATCTAAAAGAGAAGTTTGACCGTAATAAGACGGTTAAAGATAATTATAAAAGTGGTGTCACCCATAAGCATTATGGTGTACCTTTCAAACTAGACGTATGAATAAACAATTAAGAGACTTAACAAAAGAGTACTGGAGAGGAGCTACTGCATACGGTACAGTACAAAAAATGAAAGCTGTGGATATCTGCAAATATGACATGGATGGTTACCGTATACTACTTATGGCAATAGAAAAGATGTACAGGGATAAAGCCTAGTGAGCCTCACTATAACTGCATTATAAAAGCTATAAAACTTATAAAGTATGAAAGCACCAAAAAATGAGACAAAGGAGAGAGAGTTAGTACCAGTTGGAAACCACGTAGCACGTCTGTACAACATTATGTACTTAGGCACGCTGGAGACTCCATATTTAAATGATGATGGTACAAAAAAAGAGCAGTACAAGGTAAGACTCACATTTGAGCTACCTAATGAGCTGAGAGAGTTTGGAGAGGATAAAAAAGAGCTACCAATGGTGATTAGTAAGGAATGTACATTTAGTATGTATAAAGGCACTCACACTGCCATTTTACGCACCATAGCCCATGCTCTAATAGGTGAGTCATTAAAAGACGAGGAGGCAGAGAGCTTTGACATAGACGAACTACTAGGCAAAGCGTGTATGGTAGAGGTCAGTCATGAGGAGTATGACGGTAACACTTACGCTAAAGCAGTTGGTTTTGGATCAATCCCTAAAGGTATGACTGTACCAGCACAGGTAAATGATAACCACGTTGTATCAGTCCATGACTCTAAAATAGAGGATATAGAAAAACTGCCAGAGTTTCTTAAAAAGAAAATCACTGCATCTAAAGAGTACAAAGCTAGAGTTGGCGGTACTCCAGTAGCTGAGGTAAAGAAAGAGGAGGTTGATAGTACAAGTATCCCTTTCTAGGGTATAATAGCTGAGGCGGTTGCAGAGGTTGCGATTACCAGCTTACCTCCATAAGCACAAAAAAAGCCCTATACAGGGCTATTTTTGTTTATTGCCAGCAATGTTTACTAGCACTCCAGTCTCTTAATCCGTTTCTTTTAAATAGCTTTTTAGCATAAGCTATATTCTTTTTTACGTCATACATATCATCATCTGACTGACCATGATACAACCTAGAGATTTGGTAGATCCCTCTGTCATGACTGTTATTAGTAGGATTGTAAGCAAACTGTTTTAATCCACTCTCACACCTTGCCACTCTGAGCATTACTGGAGCATCTGGGAAAGCCTCTAGTATCAGCTCCTCTATGCTCTCCTCACTATAGATCACTTTAATCCTTACCTCTTTTTTAATTTCTATTACCTCCTCCTCTGGAGTCACTACTACTATATCCTGAGCTAAAGCATCATAAGCTATAGCTGAGGTTATACCAATAAGGATACTCCATACCACTATTTTCTCCCACCGCTTAGACTTTCGGTAGTTTCTCGTAAACTTACCCTTGTCGTCACGTTGCTGTTTCATACAGCTGGGTTATCTTTTAAAGAGCTAATCAAAGCTCTATATACCATTATACCTGTTTTAGTAATATATAGTTGATAGCCTGTGGATAAAGAAAACTCCCCAGTTGGAGGAGTCTCTTATACGTGTTCGCTATCTCTAGCTTGGAGTTAGAAATGTATGAAGTGGTAATTATCGGATTACCACCTGTACATTATACCTTACCTCTTAAAGCCAATAACCGACATATCCCCATGACGGTAACGACCAAAAAGAGTGACTAGAGTAGTAATGACTACCACAGTAGCATTGATTAAGTCTAAAGCCTCTGCTCTCTCTAGTAAGGTGACTGATGCTATCAGTCCAGCTAATGCTCCTAAGTATGTAAGTGAAAAATTACCCATATTTAATATTTATTTGTTAACGCCACTTTTCATAGTGTTTAGTTGGCGTATTAGAATTATAATCTTCTCTAGTAAACTAATTACGTTTACCATCCCTCCTACCTTTTGTTGGTAGATCATATCCCTCTTTTTATAAGAGGAGGCTAGTAGCCCTTTAATGACCTGTAGTGACTCAGCGTTATCTTTATACCTGATGTATTTAAAACGAGGATCACCACCATGAGTTACCGCCCTATCCCAGCTATTTACTGCTATAAGTTTCTCAACAGTCACTCCCTCATACGTCTTAATGAGAGCATCAAAACTATGATGCATCTCATGGTAAAAAGTACCAAAACTGTTAGCTATGTTGTCTTTATCATACCTGACATAGTGTAACTGGTAGCCTGAGTAGACGTTTGAGTAGTTAGTACCCCATATACCATGACCATCAGCATCAGTAGATTTCCAGTTAGTCTCATGGATTAGGAGTACAACATGATCTGTACCCTCTCCAGAGTACCTCTTAGAGACATCCTTACCAATACTACGTAAGTATGCATCTGTTGGCCTTGTATCGTTGTCGTTGTCTACGTAAGTAGGATAGTTGGTATAGTTTTTCTCCTCTATAAAAAAAGTAGGTGTTATGTCTAATTGTAACTCATACCAGCTGGTTAGTTTCTTGGTTAGTTGGTTTAACTCTGACTGCTCTATTATTTTATCTTTTAGTATCAATATTTTCATATACAATCAATTACGTTAAATGTCCTCTCCTCAGCTGGATTAAAAATCCGTATCGGCCAAAACCATAAAGGGTAGATGATTTCTGTAGACTGTACGCCATACTTACCAGCTCTAGTGACTGGTTTATCCCACTCTACCTCAAACTCTACATCTTTAATATCTGACTCATAGGTAAAAGTAGAACTTCTACGTATATCTGTCTCTATTCTTAGGTTGTCGTCTGTGTAAAAGATTAAAAGAGTATCAGCCTCACCTGAAATATCCCAAACAGCATGACGGTTAGTAGTAACTGTTTGCTTAGTGTCACCTATGCACATATCAGAGTATTCTATAGACTCCACTTGTATAAACCAATTAAAGGGAGCAAGTAGGTATACCAAAAAAAATAGCCCAGCTCCAGCCATCCAAATTGTGTGTGTTTTTAAACTCATGCTCCAATATTTTTAGCTAAAATTAAACCTAGTACAGCTGTTAATAATATACCTCCAATTAAACGTGTGATCCATTTTTTATCATCCTTATAGTTATCTGTGACATCATTCCATGACTTTAAATTAGGTAGAATATCCTTAGAATATAAGTTCTCTAGTTTAACTACAGCTAGTTCTAACTTAGCTAAGTCAGTTTTTAAAGCTCTAACATCTGCTTTAATCTCTTTAAACAAACCTGATACCTCTTTATCTTTTGACTGGTGAGAGGCTAAAGAAAGCTCCTCAGCTAGATCTCTGATTATCTTAGTGTACTCCTCTCTAGAGATAGGCATAATTAGGATTTACTCCTGTTAATCACTGAGGCTACATTTTTAGTTATATTCCGCAAAGTTCTTGACGGTTGTAGTGTTGCATCTAATCCAGTGAGGATAAAAGTACCAACAGTCGCTACCATTCCTTTACCACTGTCAAATACTACCGCTATACCTGTTAAAGTAAACGCTCCAGCACTAGCTACTAAACTCATCCCAGCACTTAACGCTGTAGCTATACCTGTAAGAGTAAACGCACCTACAGAGGCTGTTATGGGGTAGTTAGTACCAGAACCTACCATTGTCCATGTTCCACTTGATGTGAATGTATGGATAGTGTTAGCTCCTGATGTTGTAATAGTGCCACCTGTTGATGTATTAGACACTCCGTCTGAACCGTCTGTAGCGTAGGCAATTACTACAGTACCAGAACCACCAGTAGCACCAGTCCTGTATGTTGTGTAGGTTGCTCCACCACCACCACCTCCAGTGTTCGCTGTTCCCGCTGTTGGTGATGTTCCATTATTTGAACCAGCTCCACCACCACCAACTCCTCCAGCTCCACCAGTACCAGTATTAAATGTTCCTCCACCTCCACCACCAGCATAGTTAACTGCTGAACCAGAAATTGAACTGGATGCACCAGCTCCTCCAGTACCCAGATTTGCCCCTCCTCCAGTGACTCCAACTGCACCAGCACCTCCACCACCACCACCAGGTGATGTATTGGTATTTGTTCCTGATGTAGCACCACCATTATTTCCTCCCGTTGTACCTAATCCACCGTCATCTGGTGCAAGTGCTGATGGTGCCCCCCCACCAGAGCCACCGTCTGCTGGAGCAGTGTTGAATCCAGCTCCTCCACCGCCACCAGCAGAAGTAATAGTACTGAAAATAGAGTCTCCACCATTGTTTCCAACAGCCCCCGAAACACCAGTACCACCAGCACCAACAGTGATTGTATAGGCCTGTGCGGTTACAGTA
>Ga0099847_1000714_pt1 | contig 11346 bp, 17 predicted proteins | sample CB_VirMetaG_2_FD_78178 | JGI IMG/M metagenome (GOLD analysis project Ga0099847, IMG submission 78178) | Freshwater to marine saline gradient viral communities from Chesapeake Bay - CB_1504_2 Viral MetaG | ecosystem: Environmental > Aquatic > Marine > Coastal | place: USA: Chesapeake Bay...
CGAGGTTCCTCCCCTAGAAAGATCACACCTAGCCTGCCCGTTTTCTGCCCGTACCTGACCCTTACGTTCCTACCTTTCGACACACTGTGCCTACCATCGGAACAGGCCGGTCGTGGCGAGCTATGCCACAGACTAAGTATTCAACTTTCTAGGTGCGGGATCACGCTGGGTGATCCATGCCCGGAATCCTACAGCATGAGAGGCAGCGAATCGAGACGCTAGTGTGACGGTTTGGCGACTGGCACAGAGCGGGAACACATAGGCTCGCAGGGCTCGGGCGAGTCAGACCATCAGCCGCGACCCGTGGTCGCTGCCGGTTGCTGTTGGATTGTCTAGGTTCCGTCAGCTCTCGCCGACACACATAAGATCCCACGGATCGGCGCCAGAGTCAATTAAGGTTAGGTTAAGGTCTGGTTAAATTTAGGTTAAGGTGTTCTGGGTCTGCTGGGTAGTGGAACCGCGCACACGCCCACGCGCCCGCGAATGTAACGCGCACACGCACGCACACGCGCACACATACACGCGCATGCACACGCACACACGCACGCGCACACACGCGCACGCGAGGTTTGTAACACATAGTGGGGCGCAATGTATCAAGAACCTGGGCGCAATCGACCCTTTTTTTTAATATTTAGCTTTGTACGACGGTGTGGGCGAGAAGGGTCTGGGTATCTTGGGGGAATTTTAGGATCAAAAGGTCGATATAGCAGTATACTGGCTGCGCGGGGGTCTAGCAATCTGGTGAATGCGGCGAACTCATAATTCGTTGGAGGCGAGTTCGATCCTCGCGACCCCCATTTAAAAAATTTCTGGGCACTAAAAAGCGCCTCAAAAGTTTTGAGACGCTGACTATGTGCGCTAGATCACTAAAAAACGCCCCGTGGATGAGTAGTTTTACTGTGTTCGCACTGGGAACATGCCTAATTTCACGTTTTTCACCGTTGCCACGACGATTTTTTTCTCTGGCGTTAGTTTTTGGCTTCTTGCGCCCATGCTTGGCTCTTTTTGACCGCTTATTGTAATTATTTGATTTTGATTTAGACTAGTTTTACTGGATTTTTGTGTGTAAATGCCTGAAATATTTGTTGGAGGTACTAAATACGAAGACCCGCGTGATCTTTTAGATGAGTATGTAACACGTTTACGTGCTGCCGATCCCGTAAATACACTTGAAAGTAGCCCTATTCAAGGAGCGGATCAGCGAAACGTTGCTGAAATGGCTGATCTTTTTCGTCGATTGAAAGAAGATGCTGAAAAAGAAGGAGCTAGAACTCAAATAACGTCTAAGCCTATGCGCGAAGACCTTGATTTATTATTCAGAGATCGACAAGATTACTTGCAGTCTTTAGATCCTACTGAACTTAAATATTTTGGAGATAGACTTCAAGATTGGTCTAAAGAATCTGGTTTATCAATCGAAGGTTTAAATAATCAAGATTTTGGAGGTCTTCAACATGAAATTACAAGTCATTACTTTCCTTGGCAAAAAGGCTTTTCATTAGATATTCAACCGAAAATTATCGAAGGTTATCGGGTAGCTCCTAATCCAGCTACTCCTTTAAACGAGCTTCTCGCTACCCAAGTCGATCAGGCCTTGATTTCTGGTAAGCCTATTGACTTACGCGACGCTATTTTCTCGCGTTCTGGACAACAAAAACTTTCTAATTTTTACAATAATTTGGGGGAGTATGCAGCAGCAAAGTCTAAACAAGACACTTCTCAGTTTACTTCTGAGGATTTAGAGGACCCACGTGGTAAAGAACTTCTTCAACGATATAATCGATTCACTCAAGCAGCTCGATCTTCTAATCCGTTTGCTGTTCGCGAAACACCTAATGCTCCTTTAGAAGCTCCTTATAACCTTCCTCCAAATTTAGCTGACGTTGGACTACAACTAGATGAGGCTTCTAAATTACTTAATTGGAAGTATATGGATCCTCTGCGTCAACGTTATGAGAATCTAGGAAAAGCTCAAGCACCGTTTGATATTTCTCGTGATTTTATTCCTTCTTGGGTTTCAAACGAAGAATCTCTATTGTCTGGTTTAGGAGGTCGAGACACCAGGGAATTACGAAATTTGCCGACTGAAGAGACAAACTATAATCGAATGCTTAATTTAGGGCAAAATTTAAAACATTATTTATCCAATGTGAGCGGCAGAACTTCTAAATACGGTGGTGGAGCGAATATGTTGTTTGGTGTTGATCCTCTAGGTGCAACAATAGCTGGCGCTTCTGAGGCGCTTGGAAATGTAAAACGTAATCCATCTTCACTTTTGCCTGGCGCTGCAGATTTGATTCCAAGTCCTGAAGCTGTACGAGCTGGATTTAAACAAGGACCTGTTGAGATGGGTAAGCAAATGGCTAAAGATTTTGCTTCTAGTTTACCTACAGCTGCTGTGTTTGCTCCTATTTTAGCTAGTCCCGCTGTTTCTCCTCTTGCTCCTGGTATTGGGTTGGGTCTTGTTGGTACAGCGGCAGTTGACGCTTTGAACGAAGTTGTTCGACAACAGACGGGAGAAGGCATAGTTTCTAAAATTAGGCAAGCAATCGGCACAAGACCACGCAGCGGAAAAGCTTCTCCTGGTTATAAACCGCCGTCAGCAGAGTACAAACCCGCTCAGATTACAAAAGCCACGCCGCAAGCTGTGGCAAATCTTGAAAAGCAACGAACTCAAAACGAGTTTCAGCGACGCATGCAGCTTGCTCGTGAGAGGTTTAATCCGGGTAAAGGTGAGTTTGGTTTAAGTGAGATGTTGTTTGGACGGTAAATATGAATAAACCAATTAAAAGTTGTTATTACGTTAAAATTATTAAAGGTACCTCTCCTGCAATATGAATAGCTTTGTAACTGGTCCTGAATTTTTAGAAATTTATATTCAACAAAATCCTGATATTGCTCAGTTGGCTCCCCGCATGGTTCGAAACGTTTACACAGGATATGAAGGAAAGCCTTACGTGATTACACCTGAGGATAAGCTTAAGATGATGATGGACTATCGCGATGCTTTAGATCACGATAGTAAGACACTTAGAGGTGTGTTTGGACCTCTTCAGGCTCCCTGATTATTGTTTGATCGTTGATATAGAATAGTTTTAAGGGTATTTGAAAAGATGTCTATTATTGAAACTGAAATTTCTCCCGCTGTGGACCCTTTAATTTTTCTAGAGGCTTTTATTCAGCAAGGTCCTGCTATCGCTGGTAGTCCTAGTTTTGACTTAAGCTACCCTAATATTCCTGGTCGTAACGTCGAAGGAATCCCTAATGCAAACGATCCTGTAATGCGTGAGAAACTTCGTCGCCGTCTACTTAAAAACCCTGAAGGCGGTCAGCAACTTCCTGAGTTTTTGATTCGAGGTGTTTGATAATGCCTATACCCGAGTGGCTAGATCCTCGAAAAATCGCAACGCCGCAAAATTTAAAACAGCGTATTTTTACTGGTATAAATCCTTTAAAAACAGCTATACCTACATCACGTCCCGGCAGATTGCTTAAACAAGCCAATCCTCTTAATCCTAGAAATCTTGCCGAACGGATTGCTACGGAGGCTGCACGTGCGGCACTTACACCTTACTTAGGTAAAGAAACAACTGATGAGCTAGTTACTCGTGCAGGTTTTTACACAATGGGACCCTACGTGGGCGCCGTTGGTAATTTTTTGTACGGGCGACCTGCAAAGGGTGCAATGTTCAACCCTGACGGAACATTAACGGAAGAAGCAAAACGTTCTGGTGTTGTTCCTGTTAGCTCTTCTACAGCAACTAAACAAGATCCAGTAAAAACATATCAAGATTTTAGAAAGCGTGCTGAAGAGCTATACGCTCAAAGTCAACAGGCTGCTAAAGCAGAAGAAGAGCAATCAACTCCTCCACCTGCTCCGAAGCTGCCACCTCCGGCTTACGAACCCCCAACACCAGAGATTCTTACTGTTCTTGCAAAACTAAAAGGTCGTCCTGGTGTTTTAAATAAAGAAACAGGAGAGTTTACTCAGCAACCGTGGTCAGCCACGGAAGCAGAACGTTATGCGACTTATCGTGCACCTGCATCAGAAGAAGTTGTTGTCACTCCGTCTGAAGATCAAGTAGTTGAAGATCTTAAAGCTGAGCTTCTTGAGACTGCGTTAACTGGTGTTGGACCTTCTGAAGGGTATGAAAGTTTTCAAAGCCAGCGGTTAGGAGATGCAATTCGACAGGCGCAGGAAGACATCATTCGTCGTAGAGTTGAGTCTGGTGATTTGATGTACCGTTGATGACGGACGCGGGGCAAGCTATTTTGATGTTTTTTGTTGGGTACACAGTTTTGTGTGCGCTGGTTTTATGGATCGCATCGAAGATTTTGCCGTAGAATTAAGGTACTGAAATTTTGAGTGTTATGGCTCGCAGGATGGCTGGCGATCGTGTTAAAAAAGAAGTAGGTGCAAACCGTGCGCGTAAAGCACAAGGAAGCAATAAAGGCTCTGTGGGTATGGTGACCGGAATGCCGTCAGCGCCGATGCCACAGAAGATGGCAACTGAAGCACAAGGCAATCCGATGTACGGTGTGATGAAAACTAACCGTATGAGCTAAAAGGTAAATAAACCAAAACGTATAATTAGAACGAAAGAGAATAAGGCCAGGGCCACGTAGAAAGCGGTCATTGGGTTTTGGTGAGACTCAGTGAGACAAGGGGTGAGAAAATAAAACCGCCAACTAGGCAAGCTATTGGGATGAGACTCTGTGGGAGAGCAGGTCCCCGGTAAACCGGGGGCGCCCCTCATGTAATTATACTGTGAGTATAATGCTCACATCTTGACAACAAGCTGCCAGCCAGTAAAGATAGCTGATTCAGCAGAGGCAAAAGCGTTCAAAGCGTTATCCACACCTCGTTTTACGTCTGGATGGCCGTAATCGTCAAAGATAACGAGCCCTCCTTGCTTAACCATGGGTACATAAAGCACGGTATCCCGAGCTACAGAGGTTGGATCGTGGGCACCGTCGACATAAAGGACATCAATCCAGGGTTCAGCACCGTGTCGAAGGCACAATTCGGAGTAAATAAACTGCGAAAAGCCCTTTAGTACTTCGATTTTGGCTGCGTTTTTAGATTTTGCGATGTTTCCTCGGGCTATTAGCTCAAGATTTGCAAGTTCTGGATATTTTTCGGGTTCTGCATGATGTTCTTCGCTTCCTGTAAAGGGATCGATTGAGATCAGGCGAGAATCGGGGTGATTGAGGTAAAAATCAGACCAAAAACAGGTCGAAGCACCTTCATAAACGCCAATTTCGACAATTTGTCGGCATTCTTCCGGTTTTAATGCTAATTTTTGACCTTCTGGGTGCGTGTTCAGCACCATGTCGGTATTTAAGAGAGCGTCGTACCAGCCTTGGTTAAATTTGTAGTGCTCTGCAAGCTTCTTTTTGCCTTCTACGGTGACGACGGGAGCCGTTTCATCCTAGAACTGGCTCATTAGCTCTTTGAATTTGCTGGTCATTGGTTTGTAGGGTTTCCAGCATAGTAGCAGTCTTTGCTTGCCTTGACCTTTTAGCTCGTGTGCTCTATGCTTTAGGTGTCTCTACAGGACAATCATGCCTAACAACATCAAAACTGATTTGCAGTCCAAGCACCTTGTTACCGCTACAGCCGTCTGGCGCCTTCCTGATCTGATCGGTGCTCTTGTCCTTCTTGTATTCAGTGGATTCTTTTTAATGCTCGGGGTTGGTGTGGTCCGTGGTTTTGTTGGTTACCTCACCTCTCCATCAACTAATTTTGAGCGTCAACGTATAGAAGTCAAACGTCGACTTAAAGCTGAGTGTACAGTTAACTTTATTCAACAAAACAGGTCTAATTGGGTTCGCGGTAAGAACGGCGGAATGATCTTTGCCAGTAGTTGGTGCGAAGACTGGGCTTCTGCTGAGTCTTACAAAGCTATGAGTCAGTCTCAACCGTCTAACTCTTTGAGAATGTGAGCAAGTCCTAATTAACTTCTAATTTTAACCAAATTAGGAGTTGCGTAGCCCTCTTGGTGCGTTCATAATGCGTAGGTCGCCATGACCTTGCATGTACCGCCAAGAGGTTTTTTTCACTTGCCCTCAATGTCACGCAGCATTTAGTCTCAAGGGACCCAAGCTCAAGGACTGGGTCAAGCGCAAGAAAAAGAAAAAGTCAGTTGTGGGACCGTTCTGTGATTACAAGTGCTCTGGCAAGTGGAACGCCAAGAACGCAAGCAAAGCTCGAAAGCTCGCCAAGAGCTCGAAAGGGTAGTATGCTGGCACCCAAGCCCGAGTGACCCAGCGGAATGAGGTTCTCGACTTAAAATCGAGCAGTCGCGGGTTCGAATCCCGCCTCGGGCATTATTTTTTTTCACATGGCAGCTCAAATCAAACCACACACACCTGAACAGATTCGCGGACTCAAGCCTTTTGCAAATAAGTCTGAGTGTCCTGAGTGCAAACACAATTCATTTTCTGTTCTTGAGTCACGCAAAGTTTCGAAGGGACGTAGGCGTCGTTTTTCTTGTGATGTTTGCGGTTTCAGAAAAACTCGGTACGAGATCAGCGGAGAGGATTACGAAAGGTTTTTAGAACTAGAAAGAGCTTTTAAGGTTTTTGAGAAAGTCATCAACTCTTCTGTGACAGAAAATGTAGAGAAGAAGATTAAGAGTATTCCATGTTTAGAGTGTTTTTTCTTTGATTCGTCAGGTTGCTCTTTTGATATTCCAGAAGCAAATACCCCTGATGCTTTTGGCTGTAACAATTTCAAAGAAGCAGTGTTAGTATAGTGGCATCTACTCTTATCACATGAGCTCGATCCCAGTTCTCGGTACTGCGATTGTAAATACTCCTTACTGGCTACATCGCTTATTTATGAGTATTGATTATCCTGTAGATAATTTTGTTGTATTTAACAATAATGGAAGAGGTCAAATTACACATGAAGTAAATCTGGTTAAAGATATACCGAATAGTTTTGTTAAAAAAGTACATGTTTGTCACCTGCCTGCAAACGTTGGGTGCTCTGGAGCATGGAATCTTATTATCAAATGCTTTATGAAGTCACCGTGGTGGCTTATTTCTAATCACGATGTTATGTATGAGCCTGGTTTTTTAAAAGAAATGTGCGATGCTATGCAGGATGAAAAAGTGGGTACAGCCCACGGTTCAGGTGGCGGTTGGGATGTTTTTGCTTTAAAAGATTGGATGGTTCAAAAATATGGTTTATTTGATGAGAACTTATACCCTGGTTATTGTGAGGATTTAGACTACGGAATGCGTTTTATTCACGATAAAGACATAAAGCGTATTTTAAGTATGGAGCATGGTTATTACCATGGAGCTAACAAAAATGATTATTCTGATGGTAGCCAAACTTGGCGTTCCGAGCCTTCTATAGCTAACGGTATTCACTTAGCTCATGAACTGAATAAAAGGTACCTACATATGAAGTGGGGCGAAGCTTGGCAAGCACATGTTGAAGGCGAGACTCATAAGACTCCTTTTGGTGTCAGCGAACTGCCTGTTGATTTCACTACTTATGACTTAGGCTTTGTCCGTCGCAAAAATTTAGGGTTTTGAAGATGACTAAAGTTCGCCACGCTATCGAGAGCGTTTGTCTTTCTATCGATGATGATGCTGCTACTCAGTCTTTTTCAGACTGGGATATGTTGTTTCGAGCACTTTCTTTGGCTTCACGCCAGACCATAAAAAGTCCAAACCCGTATGCTGATTGTTTTCCTGGCGATCACTACCGACTTCTTTCTGGTTTGATGCTAGAGCTTAAGCCTAAGGTCATTGTTGATATTGGCACTCACTTTGGCACTGGAACTCGTGTGTTTCTAGATTATGCGCCTGGTGCACAAGTACACACTTTTGACGTCACACCGTGGGATAAACTCGATGCGACATACCTTACTCACAAAGATTTTGTAGAGCATGGAGGGTGTCTGACGCAGTATATTGCTGATTTAAGCGATCCGAATGTTTTTGAGTCTTTTATAGAAATTTTAAATAGCGCTGATTTCATAATGTGTGATGGTCCTAAAGATGGCAGATTCGAAAATAAGTTTTATACTTTATTATCTACTCTTAACTTTTCTGAAAAACCTCGTTGGCTTTTCTTAGACGATATTCGTTTTATGACGGAGATTGCTAATTGGAGAGCTGTAAAAAACCCTAAAATTGATCTGACCTCGTTTGGTCACTACAGTGGATCAGGTTTAGTCAATATTTCAGAAGGGTTTGAGTTCGATTATTGAGGAAAATGCCTTTTTACTCGTCGCACACTAAAAGCGGTAAGCTTTTCAACAATTTAAAAAATTTGCTGGAGAGTAAAAAGCTATCTTCTTTTGGTCTCAGCAAAATTGCGGATCTTTCTCCCACTACGACCCGAAAAATTTATTCTGATCCTGGTTATATTCCGTCTCCTGACGTTTTAGAAAAGATTTGTTTGTCACTAAGTTGTAAGCCTGGCGACGTCTTAGATATTCAGAGTACAATGGAATCATCGGTTGCTGTAGGTTCTGGTGTTTTCTCCTTCTGATTATGAGCTAGCTGCGCGGGTTCTGGGTTTGCCTGTTCCAGAAACTGACGCAGAGCGGGCTGCAGCAACTCCTATCGTTGCTCGTGTGCTTCGGGATTTTGGGCGTATGACGCCTCCGATGCCGGGTCATGATGCTGACGGTATGTATACTGGAGCCACGCGGTCTCTTAATGGTTATCCCGATAACACGCAGCCGATGGAGAAGGCTCAGCTAGCCTCTCGACTTCGCGTCGATGCCGAGCCTACTGACGATGAGTTTTTGATGCAGCTTCTTACAGCTGTTCAGGATAACCCTGAAGCTCTGCAAGCTTTCATGATGATTCTGCAATATTTAGAAAGTCAGCAAGATCAGCACATGGATGCTTTATCCTCCCAGCGACCTGCCGAGTTCGACACACCGAACATGGGTTCGAACTACTCGATGTTGAACGCCCCTTCGAGTAACTCGATTCCTCCCTCCGTGACTTTCCAACAACTTAGTTGATATGGACAGATCACAGCAACTTCAAGAACGAGATGTTCGGCGATTAGCCCCGGATAATAATCCGGTAGAATTTATGCGCCGGTACATTTTTTCTAACTTTCCCGAAACTGCTTCACTTCCTTCGCGGGAGCAAAAAGAAGGTTTAGTTCTTCAGCAAAATAGGGAAGATAGTTTAAAATTAATGAAGAAGCCTCGTCAAGGCACAACTTACGATAATCCAGGAGGTTTTTAATGAATCCGCTTATTAAGGCTTTCTTTCTGGATTTTTTGTTTGACATCGCTAAATCTGGTGCGGGTTCTGTTATCCAAGGGGCCACTGGGACGCTTTCCCCTGCAAATCCCACGGCTTTGCCTACATCTTCAAGTAAGTATTTAGTTCCTCCCGGGGATGTTATTTCGGCTTATAGGGCTGCTCCAGCCATGGCTGCTCAATCAGCTCTTTTGAATAAAGTTTTTGGTGTTGAAACTCCTGAGTACAACCCTCAGGCTATTATTCAGAGTACGGCAGATATTAATCGTGAACTTATGCGCGATGCCCGAGCTGGCGAAATTGCCAAAGCTCAACTTGCTGTGGAGCAAGCCACAAACCCTGAGATTGCGAAAGCTATGGGAACTAGCTCCAAAGCTGCTTATGACTTGCTTGGTGAAGCTGTGAACAGAGTGCTTTCGCGTCCTGATCTTGCTGGTAGTTCCGCTATTGTTGAAGCAGGGAGGGCAGTTTAATGACTAGGTCAGTAGGTGGACAAGGTCTTAACGTAGCCGGTTCGTTAGGTCGGGCAGGTTTTGACTTAGCTGGTAATATTCTTGGAAAACTTGCTCAACGCGGTGTACCTATTGTAAAAAAAGCTGTAAAAGACCCTTCTGCTGCCGCTAAATATGCAAGTAGCGCTGCCCTCGGTGTTGCAGGTTTAGGATTAGGTATTCCTGCTTTAGGAAATGCTTACAATTGGGTTGATGAGTACATGCTCGGAGGCGCTGCACCTTTTGGTGTGAGTCCTGAGCAAGTAGCTTTAAATGCTGCTAGTCGGAATGCTACTGCAGATCCAGCATCTACCGGTGGGCAGCAACCTCCTACTCAAACAGGTGGAGGGCAAGGTGGAGGAGCTGGTCAAAGCGGTGGTGCTAGCCAAGGCACTCCTCCCTGGACTCCTTTTGAGCAGTTTCCTTCAATTCTTGAGAAAGCAATCACAAACGATTATGCATTGCGACGAGACCAATTTGAATATCTTAAAACACAATTAAGTCCTGAAGCTAGAGCTCAACTAATCCAGCAAGACTTAGCTGCTCAGCTGCAACTTCAAGAAGCTGCTGCGCAGCAAGCACTTGCTAAGTCAGAAGAACGCACTAGGCGTGAACGAGAAATTGCAAATATAAATGCGTGGAAAGCGAGGGATGTTGCCGCAATGCAACGTGATGCTCTTGTAAGCTCTTCTTTGGCTAATATTGCTTATGCGGCCAGTACGCCTAACGCTAGTGTTCTTCAAGCAATGAACTCTAATGTTGCAGCTGCAGCTAAACAGTTCTTGCCTGGTACAGCGGTGATTTAATTATGGTACTCCCAGCTCTTGTTGGTGGATTCGCTACTGGTGTTGGTGGCGGTTTAATTAATAGTCTCCTCGGAGGCGGCGGAAGCAGCTCCAGTTCCGGGGGAGGAGGTGGAGGCGGAGGCGGTTCTAATATAGATTTTTATACCGCTTACGCTAGTAAACTTGCTGCTGAAAACAATCCTTTAACAGCAGCTATGCAGGGGCTTTCTGTCCTGCAGGGTGCTTATGGTGGAGCTCTAGGCCAATTAGGTCAGCTCTACTCAAGTGGTTCTTTGAGTGTGCTGTCTGAAGCAGGTAACCGGTCTAAAACAGCTACTAATCTTCAAGCATCTGAAGTTGGCAACTTAATCGCAGCAGCTACAGATCTTCAAAAACTCTTAGGTCAGTCAAAAATTGGTGTTGAACTTCTTGGACCTCAGTTCACTCAACAAGCTGGTTCTGCTGCACTGGCTGGACAAAATCAACTTGCTCAAAATTTAGGAAATACAAACCTGGGCCTTAAAGCTCTGCAAGAGCAGTCAAAAGCTGGTGTCGCTCTTCAACAAGCTCAGACTATGGGTGACGTGTTTAAAACACGCGCTCAAACTCAAGGTAACCTAGCGTTAGGTGCTCAAAGCTTAGAAAGTGGATTAAAACTGCAGCAAGCTAAAACTTTGAGTAATTTAGCGACAATAAAAGGTCAAACAAAAGCTCAACTCGCCATGGAACGCTCTAGAAGGAGCGCAGCACTTGCTGGTACCCGTGCATTCGCATGATTCAATCTACGATTGGTGCTTCGACCACGGTTGCATCGTGGC
>Ga0099847_1000715_pt1 | contig 11326 bp, 16 predicted proteins | sample CB_VirMetaG_2_FD_78178 | JGI IMG/M metagenome (GOLD analysis project Ga0099847, IMG submission 78178) | Freshwater to marine saline gradient viral communities from Chesapeake Bay - CB_1504_2 Viral MetaG | ecosystem: Environmental > Aquatic > Marine > Coastal | place: USA: Chesapeake Bay...
GCTAAGCTATTAGTTAAAAATCTTAACTGTGATTATCTCTATATTAACAGCAGCGACGAAAGGGGTATTGAAACTATTAGAGACAAAGTATCAGGATTTGCTAGTACAATGTCTTTTAAACCCCTTAAGGTGGTTATTTTAGATGAGGCTGATTTTTTAACAATCCAGGCTCAAGCTTCACTTCGAAATGTTATCGAAACATTTTCTAAAAGTACACGATTCATTTTAACTTGCAATTATGTAGAGCGTATCATTGATCCTCTCCAATCACGTTGTCAAGTACTTAAAATTGTACCTCCTAGTAAAGGTGAAGTAGCAAAACATATTTTTAATGTTTTATCTAAAGAGAATGTACAACATAGTACTGACCATCTTAAAGATTTAATAAATCAATACTATCCTGATGTACGTAAGATGCTCAATGTATGTCAAATGTCTTCTAAAGATGGTGAGTTAGAACTAGATAAACAAACACTTGTATCAAGCAATTATGTTGATAAAGTAATTGAATTATTGCCTAATAAAAAGTCATTTAAACAAATTAGACAGGTTATCGCCGATTCCAATGTAAATGATTTTGAAGCGCTGTATAAAACGCTATATGAACGTATGGACGAATATACATCACGTCCTGCTGAAGCGATTATTATTATTGAAGAATATATGTACCATTCAAATTTTCGAATTGATAAAGAAATCAACATTGCAGCATGCATTGCTAAATTACTAGAAATCTCAGGAAAAATTGTTATATAAAGACCTAATAGAATTTGGAGATCGGAAATTCTTATTGTATCGTATGATAAGAGAAACAGAAAAAATCCAACCCGATATCCTTAAAGAACATTGGCGTTGTGATACAGTATTAAAAAAAGAAAACATATATTACTTTTGTAATGAAATTAAAGAAACAGAATATGAAGAAATCAGAAATGACCCCCCAACAACCTCAAATTGATTTGAGTAAAACAACCTCTATCCCTAATGGATCAGGAGGTGAGGTATTTAAACAAGGATTTATTATGCGTAAAGTATCCCGCTTCATTACAGGTGGAGATGAAGACGCAGTAATGCCTATCCCCGTATTCTATGATGGAGCAACAGGCAAAATCCTTAAAGATACTTTACCACCTGAAATTCGGGAGGATTATGACACTATTTAATCGTGAATTTATTTGATTGGTTAAAAGAGCTGACAGGCAAAAAACGTGATTGGGACTCCTTTTCTGATAAGGAGAAGGAGTCCTTTGTCCCGTATATGGTTAATCGTTTTTTATCTATGAATCAACCCTTTGTTGAGTTAGTAAACTATGTTCAAACTATACCTTATACTGAAAAAGAAAAATATTACACAGTATATTGTGGTTTACTACCTAAGCAAAATGTTTGGCTTAAATATATAAAATCAAAAATGAAACAGCCTAAAGTAGAATTAGTAGAGGCACTAGCTAAAATGTATGAGTGCTCTACTCGTGAAGCAGCAAATATGGTAATTGTTATGGATAATAATGATTTAGAAGAAATGCTTTACAAAGCCGGATACCAAGATAAAGAAATAGCAAATATGTTTAAGTAATGGACAGTATAGTAAAATCAGTTTTAAAACAATTTACCGAACGAGCAGAGTTTGGTAAGAAAAAATATGGTGTTGACTTAGACAGAGAAGATTTAGTATTCGGTGAATGGGTTACTCATATGAAAGAAGAACTTATGGATGCCATACTTTATTTAGAAAAATTAGAAAAGTTATATGGCAAAGAAGCCCCAAATACTCAAGGAGATACAAAATAAGGAATTGCCTGAGGTAAATTACGCTTACCAAAAGACTATTTCTTACTCCCAAATGTCAATGTATAGGAGTTGCCCTCACAAGTGGGAACTTCAATATAAAGAAGGACATTATAATAATGATCCTAACATTCATTTTACTTTTGGAACCTCGATGCATGAGGTAATTCAGGAGTGGCTTACTGTTTTATATGAAGAATCTTCACTCGTAGCAGATGATATGGACTTGGAAGGACTATTCCAAGAAAAATTCATAAACCTCTACCAACAAGAATATAAAAAATTTAAAAATACCCACTATTCATCCCCAGAGGAGCTTAGAGAGTTTTTTGAGGATGGAGTAGCAATTCTTAATTTTCTTCAAAAGAAACGTAGTACTTATTTTAGTAAACGAGGATGGCACTTAGCTGGTATCGAATTACCTATCGTGATGAACGTTGGTAACAATTTGGTATACAAGGGTTTTATTGATATGGTATTATACCATGAACCCACAAACAAATTTTATATCTACGATATAAAAACGTCAAGAAGTGGATGGAACGATAAAGCTAAAAAGGATGAAACTAAGCAAATGCAGTTAGTCCTTTATAAAAAGTTTTTTAATGAGCAGTATGGAATCCCACTTGAAGATATAGAAGTTGAATTCTTCATAGTTAAAAGAAAAATATGGGAAAATAGTGATTTCCCTATATACAGGGTACAACTCCATAAACCTGCTGCAGGACGAAATAAACTTAATAAAGCAGATCAAATCTTAGAAGAATTCATTAAAGAATGCTTTACCCCTAAAGGTAAGTACCAAGAAAAAGAACATCCTAAAATAGTATCCCCTTTATGCAAGTGGTGTGCTTTTAATAATAATAAAGAATTATGCGATAAATCATAATAATTCCTGACTCCGTACATACTTATATCCAACAAACATATAAAAAATATTATGAGTAAAAAAGATTTAACATTAACAAGCGTAAAAGTCCAAAGCGGCTTATTTGAAGAATTTAAGGTGTCATGTGTAAGACATAAATTTTCACTACAAAAACTTGCCGACCGAGCTATTCATTTGTATCTTACAGATGAGGATTTTAAACGGCAAATCCACAACCACAACAATTTAAATTTATAATAGAAAATGAAAAAAGGTTATATACCAAAAGATCAACGAAAGAAAATTTTGTTGATGTGTGACGATATTAGAACACATTCTGGAATTGGGACTGTAGCAAGAGAAATAGTAGTCCACACGGCCCACCATTTTAACTTTGTTAACATAGGAGCTGCAATCCAACACCCTGAAGCAGGAAAAAAGTTAGATATTAGTGAGGATACTAGTAAAGAAGCAGGAATTGAGGATGCTTCAGTAATCATTTACCCAACTAACGGTTATGGATCCCCATCACTAGTCCGCCAGATGATAGCAACCGAAAAACCTGATGCTATTTTTATCATAACTGATCCCCGATATTGGACTTGGCTATTTCAAATGGAAGGAGAAATTAGAAAACAAATCCCGATCGCTTACTTAAACATTTGGGATGACTACCCAGCCCCACGTTATAATGAATCTTTCTATGAGTCATGTGATTTGTTAATGGGTATCTCTAAACAAACAGTCAATATTAATAGGTTGGTTTTAGGAGATAAAGTACAAGATCGTATTTTAGAATATGTACCCCATGGTTTAAACCATAACACATTCAAACCCCTAGAAAAAGATAATACTGAATTAGTAGAATTTAAAAAGAATTTGTTTGGAGGTAAAGAATTTGATTTTGTTTCATTCTTTAACTCAAGAAATATTAGACGTAAGCAGATACCTGATACTATTTGGGCATTTACACAATTTGTAGATAAATTACCTTTAGAAGAGGCTAAAAAATGTGCTTTAGTACTTCATACTCAAAAAGTAGATCCTAACGGTACTGATCTTCCTGCAGTAGCAGACATGCTTTGTGGTGATGATGAAAGATATAATATTATCTTCTCTGAAGATAGACTTACCCCACACCAAATGAATCTACTGTACAATAGTACTGATGTCCAGATTCAACTTACTTCTAATGAAGGATGGGGTCTTAGTCTAACTGAAGCTATATTATCAGGTAATCCTATAATTGCTAATGTTACAGGAGGGATGCAAGACCAAATGAGATTCACAGATGAAAAAGGATTATGGTTCACACCCGATGAAAATATCCCCTCAAACCACAGAGGTACCTATAAAGAATGTGGACCTTGGGCATTCCCAGTCTTCCCAACAAGTATCTCAATTGTGGGTTCACCTCAAACTCCCTACATTTTTGATGATAGATGTGAAGCAAGTGATGCTGCGAATCAAATCATGGAAGTTTACAACCTAGACCCTGAACGTAGAGAGGCTATTGGCTTAATGGGTAGAGAATGGGCTATTGGAAACGAAGCGGGTTTTACATCTGAAAAACAAGGTGAAAGAGTTATAGAAAATGTTGATAAACTTCTAGAAACTTGGCAACCCCGATCCCAATATGAGTTGGTAAAATCCACTCCACTTAAAAAGAAAGTTGCACAACATAATTTAGTATATTAATGAAACCAATGTTTATAGTAAGCTGTCCTATTGATACGTACAGCGGTTATGGAGCTCGAGCTAGAGACTTTGTAAAAGCCCTTATTGAATTAGATGAATATGATGTTAAAGTTTTACCTCAAAGGTGGGGAGAAACCCCATGGGGGTTTATTGAAGCCCACTCCGAATGGCATTTCCTTACTCCCCATCTTCTCCCTGTAGGTAATCAACTTCCAAAACAACCCGAAATTTGGTGTCAAATAACTATCCCAAATGAATTCCAACCAGTAGGTAAATTTAATATCGGATTAACCGCTGGCATTGAAACTACGGGATGTCACCCTACATGGATAGAAGGATGTAATCGAATGGATTTAATTCTAGGCTCATCTACTCACAGTATTGAAGTATTAAAAACAATTAAATTTGAACAACGTAACCAACAGACTAATGAAGTAATGGGTCAATATGGCTTACAAAAACCTATTGAAGTATTAATTGAAGGTGCTGATTTAGAAACCTACCAACCTAAAAAATCTAACTTTGATTTAGATCAGGTTGAGGAAGAATTCGCTTACTTATTTGTAGGACATTGGATGCAAGGTAACATAGGAGAAGATAGAAAAAATGTAGGACTATTAGTTAGGTTATTCTTCGAGGCATTTAAAAATAAAAAGAAAACCCCTGCTTTAATCTTAAAAACTACAGCTGTAGGAACCTCCTATATGGATCGAAATGAAATTCTTAATAGAATAGACATGATCCGTAATTCAGTAGAGGATGCTCGCACTCTACCTAATATATATCTTCTACAGGGTGAATTTACTAATGAGGAAGTAAATGATTTATATACTCATAATAAAGTAAAGGCTATGGTTAACCTAACTAAGGGTGAAGGGTTTGGTCGTCCCCTTTTAGAATTTAGTTTAAGCAAAAAACCTATCATCACTACTAACTGGTCGGGGCATACCGATTTCCTCTCAAATGAATTTACATCCCTCCTCCCAGGCAAATTAACAAATATTCACCCTAGTGCGGTTGCTAAAGATATTATTATGGAGGAGTTTCAATGGTTTAGTGTAGACAATAACGCTGTAATTCTAGCTCTTAGGGATGTATTTACTAATTATAAAAATTATAAAGAAAAAGCAACTCGACAGGCATATAAGAGTCGTACTGACTTTAGTTATGAGAAAATGGTAGAACAATTAAAAGGTTATTTAGGCCAATATGTTCCTGAATTTCCTAAAGAAGTCAAATTAGAACTTCCTAAATTAAATTTACCTAAACTTAAAAAAATAGAAAATGATAAAGGATAAATTAGAAATATGTTCACGTTGCGGGAGTGATGCTTGCTACGAGAATAATTTAGGGGCCGATTATAAAGTTTACATGTGTTATGGGTGTGGTTTTACTACTAATACTTTAATGACTGAAGATAGTGAATTTTTAGAGGAACAACTAGAAGTATTACCTGAACTTTATAAGGATTTAGTTTACGTAGATGATGATGGATTAAATTGGATCCCATCTACCGTAAGCCTTCCTGAAAAAGGAATGATTTTTATAAATGGTAAGTCATCTGAGGGATGGGAATGGTCGTCATGCCCCGCTAAAGAACTTACAGAAGAAGAACTGTCCAAATTTCCTGAAGGAACTACCCATAAAATGGACATGGGAAATGTAAAACTTTTCAATGAGCGTGATTTTATTGGAGCTATGGATTATATTGGACTGTTCACTAACCCCGAATAATGACACTAAGCTACGCTATACCAGTATGTAATGAATGGATACAATTAGAATATCTATTAAACTATCTATTCAAAAATAAACGAAATCAAGATGAAGTTGTAGTACAATGTGACAAAGGGAATACCACATCTTCAGTTTATCAAGTACTCAAACAATTCTCAGATTATAAACAACTTAAAGTAATTGAATTTCCTTTAAATAAAGATTTTGCTTCATTTAAAAATAATCTTAAAGACGCTTGTAATGGAGATTACATCTTTCAAATAGATGCCGATGAATATCCTGACGACTACTTAATGGCTACTGTTGAAGAGGTTATTAAAATGAATGACAGTGTAGACATATTTTGGGTGCCACGAATTAATAAAGTAAATGGATTAACCCAAGAACATATTGATAAATGGAGATGGAATGTAACCCCTGATGGCCGAGTTAACTTCCCAGATTACCAATGCCGTATCCTTAAAAATGTTAAACGTATTAAATGGGAAAATAAAGTTCATGAGGTACTTACAGGTCATAAATCCGAATCTCACCTCCCAGTTAATGATGAATATTGTTTAATCCACCTTAAGGATATCAAACGTCAAGAAAAACAAAACGAATTATATAGTAAGATATGAAAAACGTATATGACATTACTGATGAATTTGAACAACAATTAGCAAACTATACAGGAGCTAAATATGTTGTAACCGTAGATAATATGAGTAACGGTTTATTCCTTGCTTTATACTATGAGAACCATGTTAAAAAAAGCATTGCTGGTAAAGTAAGCATCCCTTGCAGAACCTACCCTTCAGTACCGTGTGAAATTATCCATGCGGGTTTAAAAGTAGAATGGGAAGAGGTTGAAGGAAAGACACTAACAGGAGCTTACCAACTAAAGGGATCTAATGTATGGGACTCCGCTCTAACATTTACCGCAGACATGTACAAACCTAAAACACATATGTGCATTTCATTTACAGGTCCCTATAAACATTTTAAACTGTCTAAAGGAGGGGCTATATTAACCGATAATCACGAAGCATATTTATGGTTTAAACGTGCCCGATACTCAGGTAGACGTGAGTGTTCCTATCATGATGATAATTTAGATATGTTAGGTTGGAATTTTTATATGATGCCCGAATTAGCAGCTCGAGGTTTATTATTAATGGGTCAGTTCTACAATATGGATGGTACTAAAAAACATAATGAAGACTTAAAATTACCATACCCAGATTTGTCTAAGTTTAAAATTTATAACAAATGAAAAATAATATAGTTTTAATAGGTGGGGGGAATCAGGCACATTACACTATTGATATTATTCACAAAGAAAATAAGTATAATATTGTAGGTATTATAGATTCAATTCATGAAGTTGGGAGTGATAGGTTTGGTTATAAAGTTTTAGGCCGACAAGAAAACTTAAAAGACATAATAGAAAAATATAACATACATGGCGGAATTATATCTATAGGTGATAATTGGATAAGACACTTAGTATCCCACCAGATAAAAAATTTAATACCTTCTTTTGTATTTGTAAACGCACTCCACCCTTCAGTGATAATAGGTGAAAATGTAGAAATCGGTGAAGGTATAGTTATGATGGCGGGATGTATAATCAACCCCAAAGCTAAAATAGGTAACTTTACTTTTTTTGCTACGGGGGCACAAGTGGAACATGATTGTAACATTGGTGATTACTCTAGCATATCTGCGGGTTCTGTAACGGGTGGTTACGTAACTTTAGGAAAATACTCTGCAATTACTTTAGGTGTTACTGTATTAGATAGATTAAATATAGGTGAAAACACGGTAGTGGGTGCCGGGAGTTTAGTTTTAAAAAACTTACCCAACGATGTATTAGCATATGGTAACCCTTGTAAAATAATTAGGAAAAGAGAAGAAAAAGAAAAATTTTTAAAATGAAAAAACAAAATATTTTTGAATTAAAAACAAAAGGTTATACCATTTTAAGAAAATGGGTTTCTAAAGAATGGTTAAAAAAAATAAATGAAGTTTTACCAAAATCATTCAAAGAACATAAAAAAATTAGACAAAATAATAATAATGGTATAACGTCCGATGGTGTTGCTATGAATGTACTAGCTAGTGATGATATATTTATAGATTTTCTGCAAGAAATGATAGATAGGGGTTTAATTGGATCTTTAGAAAAAAATTATTTTGGTGGGAAATGTATATTAAATTCCTTTTCTGCCCTAAGTAATATAAAATCCGAATCTGACTTATTTTACAAAAAAGTACATAGAGATATAAGAGGCTACTCAGATAAAATTCCTTTATTGTTAAATGCTTTAGTTATGGTAGATGATTTTACTATTGAAAACGGTGGTACTTTATTATTACCCTACTCACATTTAATAGAAGAAAAACCAACAAAAAAGTTCTGGGAAGATAACTGTGTACCCATGACAGGTAGTCCGGGGGATATAATTTTATGGAACTCTAACATATTTCACGCATCAGGAATAAATAAAACAACACAAATTAGAAGGGCTTTACCAATAACCTTTTCATTACCATATTATAAACAACTTTTAGATTATCCTAGAGCTTTAGGATATAGAAGGAAAGAAGAATTTCCTGAAAAAACACAACAAATATTAGGATATCACTCAAGAGTCCCCTCATCAATAAACGAATGGTATTTACCTACAAGTAAAATAACTTATAAATAATGAAATTAGGAATATTAATAGCTACCTATCAAAAATCTGATGGTTCAACACCTTTTTTACTTAAAAGAGCAATTGAAAGTATTAAAAATCAATCTCATCAAGATTTCACATTAATTATTATTGGAGATAAGTACGAGGATAATGATGAATTTGAAAGCATATGTAATGATAAAGATCTAGAAGGTAAAATCCTTTATAAAAATTTACCTTATGCTAAAGAAAGGGAAAAATACTCTATAGATAGTAGAGAATTATGGAGTTCAGGAGGGGTAAATGCTCGCAATATAGGTGTTGATGTTGGTTTAAATCTAGGATTAGAATACCTTTGCCATTTAGACCATGATGATTATTGGCACCCTCAACACTTAGAAGTAATTAACCATGCTATTGAAACTACTCAAGATGCTTCATTTATTTGTACCTGTTCTACTTACTTTAATTCACATAGGCCTCAAGTTAAGCTTACCAATGAAATTATCCCACTAGAGGTAAAGCCAGGAGAACAAATACACTCTTCAGTCTGTATAAATCATAAATTAATCCCTTTAAAGTATCGAGATGTATACGAAGAAACAGGAAAAGAGTATGCGGCAGATGCCGATATGTGGGAGAGGGTAGGAGAATATGTAAAACAAAATAATTTAAAAACCTATTTAATAACATCTTTAACGTGCTTCCACCCAACAGAAGGAATAAATTTAAAAAACTAAAAATGATAAAACATGTTTGTGTATTTTTTATATATAATAATATAGAACATATAATTAAAAGTTTTGAAAGCATTCAAAAACCAAATATAGATTACTTTATTATTGAAAATAAAAGTGAAAATAGTAATCAAATTCAAGAATATTTTTCTACTAAAAATTTAAAGGGATATATTCAATTTAAAGAAAATATTACTAATAATGCTATAGAAATATTTTTAAAAGATTATAAAGAATTATTACTAAAATATGATTACATTACTATTACTGATGGAGATCTAGAAGTAGAGGACATTGATTCTACCTTTAAAGAAATAATTAAAAATCTGAATTTAGAAAATATAGGAGTTTCTTGTGTGGATTTGACCCTAGATAATTTCCCGTATCACATTCCTAACTCAAATACTTGGTTACCCTCTAACTGTATTACTACTAAAGAATATATTGAATGCTCTACGGGAGGACATCTAATGACTTTAAAAAAAGAAAACATAGAATTATTCTACAGCGGAAAGTTTATAGATAGCGCGATCGCCTCCAGAACCAAATCCCAGAATTTAAAATGGGTTAAAACTAAATTAAACAAAGCCTACCATTTAACATGGGATTTATATGTTAAAGGAAACCCCTATTATGAGTTTAAAATTCAAAATATAGACCACATTTGGAATCACTCAAGTATTAGCCCTTATTTAAAAATAATATGAAAATAATCTATAGAATATCAGATACCGGTTATAACAAAATCAAACCTAACTATATAGGTAATGAACAATGTCTAAAAAATGCTACTGAAGTATTTAAGAACGTTAATTGGTTAGTTATAGCAGATAACATTTCTAAAGAGACGGAAAATATGGTTCGTAAGTATGTTGCTGAGGATTGTATTGAGTATGTTTCTAGGGGTCATGGGGCAGGTACTTTCAATTTAGCATTAGATGAAGCATTAAAATACGATGATAATGAAATAGTTTATTTTATTGAGAATGATTATTTACACAAACCCGAATCACAAAAAGTATTAGAAGAAGGATTTAATTTAGGAGCCTCATTCGTAGCATTGTACGACCACCCAGACAAGTATTTAGATCCTTCTGAAGGAGGTAACCCATATTGTGTTGGAGGTGCAGAAGATACTAGAGTTTATTTAACTGACTCTTGCCATTGGAAAATTACCAATTCAACAACAATGACTTTTGCTGCTAAAGTATCAACTTTAAAACGGGTTGAACCCCTACTCCGTAAACATACCAACACTTCTCATCCTAATGATTTTCAAATGTTCTTAGAACTTAGATCTAACGATGAATTATTACTAACCCCTCTCCCGGGCTATGCTACACATGGAGAGACCGCTTGGCTATCACCCTTAACAAATTGGAATAAAATATGATTTCAGTAATTATACCTACTTACAAAGAACCCAAATATCTAGACCTATGCCTCAAGTCTATATTTGAAGGTCAAGATAATGCAAATGAAGTTATTGTTGTAGTTGATGGATTTTATGAGTTAAACAAACCCACACTAGACAAATATCCAGACGTAAATGTACTCGATTTAGGGGACAATCAAGGCTTATCAGTAGCTACAAATTGGGGGGTTTATAATGCTACTAATGATTACATTTTAGTAGTAAATGATGACAATGTATTTCCTAAACACTGGGATACTAAATTAGAACCCCATCTACGTAAAGGCAGAGTAGTATCCCCAAATCAAATTGAACCTTCACCTTCAATGTTTAAACAATTCCATATCAAGAATTTAGGTGAAACTGTAGAAGAGTTTGATTTATATAAATTTTGGGAATATGAGGAAACATTGTCTAAGAA
>Ga0099847_1000718_pt1 | contig 11268 bp, 14 predicted proteins | sample CB_VirMetaG_2_FD_78178 | JGI IMG/M metagenome (GOLD analysis project Ga0099847, IMG submission 78178) | Freshwater to marine saline gradient viral communities from Chesapeake Bay - CB_1504_2 Viral MetaG | ecosystem: Environmental > Aquatic > Marine > Coastal | place: USA: Chesapeake Bay...
AAAGAAACTCTCAGACAAGAAGCGAGAAGAAGTAAAGCAACTCGTAGCAGAAAACAGCGAAGACCCAAGCAATCTGTCTAAGTTATTAGCAGAAAGGTTTGGTATTTCACACATAGGCGAAGAATAATGAAAGAGATCTTAACAGAATGGCGAAAGTTTGTCGCCCTAAATGAAAAACTAATGCTGAAACCCGGACCAAACGGCTGGGATAAGTATTGCCAACTAGTAGCCGAGGCTTATGCTAAGGCACCTAAGTTTGATCCTGCTGCTGCTTCTCACTTTGAAGCAATGAAGCCTTTTATCGACAAAATGTTTAAAAGGATCCAAGGTGTAGTTGACGTTCAGTTTGTAGAAGAGCACCCATACGCCAATGCGGAGGAACTAAGACAAGACGTTCAGCAAAATGGTGTTTTGAAAATCTCTACTCTCGACGCAGAGCACGACATTTTCGACCCAGAAACAAATGCTAAGTTTAGAGCAATCCACGATTATATGTCGCACATTCAGCGAAGCACTGAGTTTGACGCTAAGGGCGAGATTGCTTCTTATAATGCTCATTTACAAACAATGCCTCCCAAGTCTCATCCTGCTCTTTTCACAGAAGTGGTAGGTCAGGCTTGTTCGTTTATTGTAAATGGAGAATTCCCAGAGCAAAAGATTGCTCTACTTCCCGGTTTTGACTACGAAAATGTAGGAGTTGTGGAAGGCTATGATATTGTAAACAAGGAACTAGTAAAGAAGAAATGAAACAACTACTATCCATAATCTTAGTTATACTCTTTGCTTTCCCTGCTTGGGCACAGCAAGGCGTAATAACTGAAATCCAAAAAGGATCACCAGCCCCTTTTACTGGTGTCCTAATGGATCCTGCTGCTGCTGCAAAAGTCCTAACCGACCAAAAATACACAGCAGAAGAATGCAGAATAGAAATGGATAGGGAACTAGAACTACTCAGAGCAAAGTTAGAGTTAGATCTAAAAATAACCAACGCAAAGTTGGTTGGATCCCAAGAAAGATTAACGCAGATCCTAAAAATAAAAAATGAAGAAATAGGGCGACTACAAGATTTAGCATTAGATAGACCCAACGATTATACCCTTTGGTGGCTTACCGGAGGAGTTGTCGGCGGAATAATCTTAACAACAAGTATCTTCGTAGTTGCTATGGGGACCACAAAGTAATGGCGATAGGTAATTATAGTCATGCAAAACTATTATCTCTAATCAAACAACAAGCAGCAGCCGTACTACCGGATCCTCCGGGCGATATTACCGCTGTAACTGCCGGAAATGGTTTGTCTGGCGGTGGTGTTAGCGGAGATGTTACACTTGCTGTTGATATCAACGGAGCCACTGACGGAACAGGCATAACGGTAAGCGACTCAGACCTTGTTTTGTTGGCCGATGCAGATGACAGCAACAATGTTAAGAAAGTCCAAATAAGTCAACTGCAAACAACAACAGATCCAGCAGGATCTAATACTCAAATACAGTTTAACGATAATGGAAACTTTGGTGCCTCTGCAAATCTTACTTATAATGACTCGACTAATGTTTTGACCACAACAAACATCGTTCCTGCTTCTGACGGCACCTATGATTTAGGCGAGGTTGGTAATAAATGGGAAAACCTTTACGCCAACTTCTATGATGGCGCAGTTTCTTTCACGGCAATCAATGATCACGGCGGCACAATAACCAGAGGACAAGTCGTCTATATCAAAGGCATTTCAGGTCAAACACCAACAGTTGCCTTGGCTTCGGCAGACGACCCAACCAAAATGCCCGCTATGGGATTGGTTGGCGATGGAACATCAAATAACGGAACAGAGGTTAGGATTGTTACATTTGGATCTCTTATTGGGTTTGATACTTCTGATTTTTTAGAGGGAGATACTCTTTTTGTAGATACTGGTTCCGCTGGTGATGCAGGAAGATTGAGAAATACAGCACCAACAGGCTCCAATGCTCTTATCCAAAACATTGGTAGAGTCCTAAGAGTTGATGCGAGTGCCGGTCAAGTAAAGGTTGGCGGTGCTGGTAGAACAAATGCTACACCAAACTTAGACGAAGGGTATTTATTTGTAGGGAACAATCAAGACCAAGCAGTCCAAGACAACACCATTTATGTAGATTCAGCAAACAGCAAGGTGGGGATCAACACAGAAACATTATCGCACGAACTCACTGTTGTTGGTCAAGTCTCTGCTTCTTCAAATGTTTTTGTCGGTGGCGCAGCAGTTTTTGGTGTCGGCGTTTCTACTAGTGGTATCGCTGGAAACGACGGATTTCCTGTTTTCGGCATCCCATCTAGGGGAGACGGTCAGTTCCAAAATGACCTGTATATGAAAGATGATAAGAAAATAATCTTTGGAGACAATGACGACTGCCACATAGAATACAATGAAAACGGCGACGACTTTATGGTTATTTCTGGTTCCGCACAGGGTATTGTTCTTTCTGGCTCAACTGTACAGATTAGAGGAACTTTGACTGGTGCTTCTCCACTGAAACTTGGTGGGCAGATTATGATTGTCGAAGATCCGACAGCCGCAAGAGGTGACGACAATGGGGAAGAACAAACCCTCGGCTCTATGGCTTTCGGCTCAAACACAAAACTATTCTTCGGCAATAATGAAGATTCCTACATTAGATTTAGAGACAGTAGAAACGAAGATTTCTTAGAAATCTCTGGTTCTTCTTGTGGTGTTGTTATTTCCGGCTCTCATGTCTATATTGATCAATACTTAGGAGTAGGCGTACCAGAATGCGACATAACTCACGCCATCACTCTACCAGACAGTAGCACACCATCTGGTCAGGTAAAAGCCAATGCTTTCTTGACTTATTCTTCTATCCGTTACAAGAAAGATGTAGAGCCATTGGTAGATCCACTAGATACTCTACATAAACTTGACGGTGTTTCCTATGTTTGGAAAGATACAGGTAAAAAAGACTATGGATTTATTGCAGAAGAAGTCGGCAAGGTCTTACCAGACATTGTTGAGTTTGCCCAAGACAGCGAGTATGCAAACAGTATGGATTACATCCGTATCATCTCTTTCTTGGTTGAGGGCGTAAAAGCCCAAGACAAAAAAATACAATCCCTAGAAAAGAAACTTGATCTTTTGATTGAAAAACTAGATAAATAACTGTATAATAGGCAGAAATGAAAAAGCCAGATCTAAACACAATCGCAAAAATAGAACAAGCAATCTCAAAGAAATATGGTCCCCAGACAATCACCAATCCTAAGTCTGGCTGGACCAAAGAAAAAGAATTAGATTACTTAGAGCAAATCAAAAGAGTTTATAAAAAACAACTCACAAGAAGCGAACATACCGAAAAGATAAACAAAGATGGTTTTTTCGTATCAAAAAAACTACTTACTAATGACGAAGACCGTGTTTGTCCTGCTTGTTTTGAGTATTCATTCAGTCCAAAAGACGACGTTTATATGAACAAGTATGACTGCTGTTGGAAGTGCTATATGCATTTTGTTGAAGGCAGAGAAGAACGGTGGATGAACATAGACCAAAGAGTAGAGTTTTTAGGAAACTTTTATAAGGGGAAAGAAAATGGCTAATATTTTAGATGTTGTTCAAACAATCCAGAACATTGTAGGACAGAAAGGATACGACGGAGCACTTGACGAAGAAGGCAATCCAGTAAAGATTGGATTGAAAAGAGAAGTAGACAATGTTGTTACAGACAGCAGACTTGTTGATGGTTTCAAAGTTCGCTTCCAAGGCGATAGTATGATCCTTAGTTATTCTTCTGAATGCACAATCAAGAACGTTCAGCAGCCAAACTTTGAGGAAATGGTTGAACAACAAATCGCACAGATTGTTTCTTTCATCCAAAAAGAATACAGAGGTGCCGCAGGTGGAAATCTTCGCTTGACAAAAGAAGGCGAAACTGATATCTTAGTTCAAAAGATGTCTAACTTCCGCACTTGGTATCAGACTTCTTCAATCTACAAGATTGGTGGAACCCAAGGCGTATTGGAAGAAGACAAGCCAGCAGAGATCAACGAAAGCATTAGACGTTGGCTCCACGGCGCAAAGAAATAATACTGTGATAAATGGCTTACAAACTATCCAAAAAAGAAATCCTTGCGGAAATAGTCAAGTGTGGTAAAGACCCTAACTTCTTTATCAACAACTATGCGAGAATTTCACACCCAATCCACGGGACTGTTCCTTTCAAGACATACGATTTTCAATCACAACTACTAACTGATTTCAACGACCATCGTTTCAACATTATCTTAAAAGGTCGCCAGTTAGGTATTTCTACCATTACTGCTGCTTATGTATCTTGGATGATGCTTTTTCACAAGGACAAAAACGTTCTTGTTATGGCTACCAAGTTCCAAACAGCAGCAAACTTGGTCAAGAAAGTAAAATCAATTGTAAAGAACCTACCAGAATGGATGCAGATAGCAAACATTTCTATCGACAACAGAACTTCATTTGAGTTGTCCAATGGATCTCAGATCAAAGCCTCCACAACTTCAGGAGACGCTGGTCGTTCCGAAGCACTTTCTCTTCTTGTTATTGACGAGGCTGCTCACGTTGAAGGGCTTGACGAACTCTGGACAGGTCTTTACCCTACCCTATCCACAGGGGGACGTTGTATCGCTCTATCTACCCCAAATGGTGTAGGAAACTGGTTCCACCAAACCTATGTAGACGCCGAAGCAGGTGTCAACGACTTCTACCCAACCATTCTACCTTGGGACGTTCACCCTGAACGAGATCAAGAATGGTTCGAGGAAGAAACAAAGAACATGTCCCAACGCCAAGTTGCACAAGAATACGAGTGCAACTTCAATATGTCTGGTGAAACTGTTATTCACTCCGACGACATGGCGAGAATAAAGCAAGGACTAATGGAACCAAAGTATAAAACTGGTTTTGATAGAAACTTCTGGATTTGGGAAGAACACCAGCCCGGATCAACCTATCTTCTTGTAGCCGACGTTGCACGAGGAGACGACAAAGATAGTTCCGTATTTCACATTTTCAAGTTGGAAACAATGGAAATCGTCGCAGAGTATAAATCAAAAATCACACCAGACCTTTTCGCAAATATGCTAAATGAAGTAGGAAAAGAGTTTGGAGATTGCCTAATGGTAATCGAGAACAACTCAGTTGGTTTTGCTGTTTTGGATAAACTAAAAGATATGGCTTATCCAAATCTTTACTATTCAGTCAAATCTACACACGAATACATTGATTCTTATCTGGGCGAAACACAGTCAAATGCCGTTGCTGGTTTCTCTACCACTTCCAAGACCAGACCCCTGATCGTGGCGAAAATGGAAGAATTCATTAGAAATAAACTAGTTACAATATATTCTACCAGACTATTTAATGAGTTAGAGACATTTGTCTGGCAGAATGGTCGTCCCCAAGCAATGCGTATGTATAATGACGACCTTGTAATGGCTTTTGCGATTGGCTGCTGGGTAAGGGATACAGCCTTAGAAACAAACCAGCGAGACGTAGAATACACAAAAACATTTCTTAGCACAATGACTAGGACAAAAAGTGAACTAAATACCACTATTCCGGGTCAACAGGGCTATAAACCAATCGCAACTAGTGATAGAATAAAAGAGCAAATGCAATACAATTGGATTCTCAAAGGATAAAACAAATGGCACCAAGAAATGGAAATGGAAAAAACGTAAGAAATCCAGCATCACCTTTATTCAAAAGGCTGACTAGACTTTTCTCTGGTCCTATTGTTAACTATAGAGCACAAAATGTAAACCAAAACAGAAGAGCAGAGTTAGACAAGTATGCAGGTAAGTTTACTTCTGCCTCTGGAAAGCAGTTCAAGAAAATGGAATACAATCCTTTTTCTGATTTGGCTGCCAATGTTTATCAAAACCAAACAAGATTGCAAAGATACATTGACTTTGATCAAATGGAGTATGAACCAATCATTGCTTCTGCGCTTGATATTTATGCAGATGAAATGACTACTTCTTCTCATATGAAGCCGCTTCTAAACATTCACTGCCAGAATGAAGAAATCAAAGTTATTCTCAACTCTCTTTTCCACAATGTATTGAATGTCGAGCACAACATTTTCAACTGGTGTAGAACTCTCTGCAAATACGGAGATTACATTCTTTATTTAGACATCGACGAAAAGACTGGTATTGAGAATGTAATCAGCCTTCCACTTAGAGAAGTAGAAAGATTGGAAGGTCAAGATAAAACAAATCCAAACTATGTCCAATACCAGTGGAATTCTGCTGGGCTTACATTTGAGAACTGGCAGGTTGCTCACTTCCGCATTTTAGGAAACGATAAACACGCTCCTTATGGCACTTCTGTTCTTGACCCTTCCAGAAGAATTTTTAGACAACTTACTCTTCTCGAAGACGCAATGATGGCTTATCGTATTGTTCGATCACCAGAGCGTCGTGTTTTCTATGTTGATGTTGGAAACATGGCTCCTAACGACATTGAACAATATATGCAAAAGGTTATGACTTCTATGAAGCGTAATCAAGTTGTTGATGCTGATACTGGTCGTGTTGACCTTCGCTATAATCCCATGTCTGTTGACGAGGATTATTTCATTCCTACTCGTGGTGGTCAATCAACAAGAGTTGAATCTCTGCCCGGAGGAACTTACACAGGCGACATCGATGATGTTAAGTACCTAAAAGACAAACTATTTTCAGCACTTAAAATCCCACAATCTTATCTTTTCCGTGGTGAAGGTGCTGATGAGGACAAGGCAACGCTCGCCCAAAAAGACATTCGTTTTGCGAGAACAATTCAAAGATTACAAAGAGTTGTTATCACAGAGTTAGAAAAGATTGCTATTATTCACCTTTTCACTTTGGGATACAGAGAAAACGATCTTATTTCCTTTAAACTCTCGATGAATAACCCTTCCAAGATTGCTGAACTTCAAGACTTGGAACAATGGAGAACTAAGTTTGACGTTGCTTCGGCAGCAGCAGAGGGCTTCTTCTCAAAGCGTTGGATTGCAGAAAATCTCTTTGCTATTTCAGAAGAAGAGTTCTTGCGTAATCAGCGTGAAATGTTCCACGACAGAATGATCATAGCCCAACTAGACCAATCAGCCGAAGCGACCGACATGGGAATGGGCGGAGGCGGAGGAGGAATGGGAGATCTCCTTGGGGGCGAAGAAGGCGGCGGAGCAGAAGACCTTTTTGGCGGAGAAGAAACTGCACCAGAAGCAGAAGCCCCAGCAGAAGAGCCAGCCACAGAAGAGCCAGATACTAACCTTTTAGCAGTGCCACCGGCAAACAGAGACGATGATCTCGGAAAAAGGGAAAAAAGAGTTGGTGGAAAAACCTACACAACAACCGCTAAATCTAAAAGTTGGTATGAGCCTCGCAAAGACCTTTCAGGCAAAAGAGCAATGCAAAGACAGATGTCTTCAGACGCAGGTTCCAACTTAGCAAGCAGCACTTCCAGAAACATCAACAAGGGTTATTCAGACCTTGCTAGATTAGGAAGAGGGATTTCTGAAGACCAAGAGCCTAATTATAAGAAGGAAGAACAGAAAATCTTCGAGATTAACACTGAAGTAAAAAGATTGATTACGGAATTGGAGACAAAACAAAATGTCAGCGAAAATTAAGCATAACAAAAAAAGAAATACTATTTTTCTTTATGAAGCACTTGTAAGAGAATTAACCAAAGCAACTGTTGAAAAAGACCAAGACAAAAGAGAGACTATCTTGAGTATCGTAAAAGAGCATTTCAACAACAACACTCTTATGGGCAGAGAAGTTCGTATCTACAAGAACATTTTGGAAACCAAAGACGCAAAGCAAAGCATTGCTGAGAAGATTCTTTCTGAATCTAAAATCGAATACTCTGTTATCAACAAGAAGCAGTTGTTCGTAGAACAAAGTCAAATGATCTCCAGAATCAATAAAGAACTTTCCAAAGACGTATTCACTACTTTTGTTCCAAACTACAAGAACTTGGCTACACTTCAACAGGTATTCAACAATGTAGATCTCACAGCAAAAGAAAGAGTTCTTCTTGAAGAAGAAGTCCTTCAACTTATGACCGAAGCAACTGGACAAGTAGAAGGCAAAGAACTTAGACACATTGATAATCTTGTATTCAAAACATTTGTAGAAAGATTTAACAAAGAATACTCTGGGCTTTTGGAAGAGCAAAAAACTCTTCTTTCTCGTTTTATTTCCTCTGGTATCGGAGGAGATTTAGAGTTCCAAATGTATTTGAACGACGAGATTGGTAGGTTGAAAGAAGAAGTATCTACCGCAAAAACAGCAAAAGAATTCACAGAAGACACAGAAATGCTTTCCAAAGCAGACCAAGTGTTGGGCATCCTTGAAGGTTTCAGCCAAAAACCTTTGGAGGACGGTGATTTGAAAAAGATCTTGAAGATCCAAGAGTTGGCTAGGGAAATAAAAAACTAAAATGGCTATTAAAATCAGTATCAAAAATCAGTTACCATTAGAAGTAATGGAGAGCGAAATCAAGAACCTTGAAATGAAACGCTCTTTATCGGGACAGATTATGGTGTTCAACCATATTGATATGGATATTGTATTGGACGAGAAAAAAGGAAAGATTACTGCTTACTCAAAGAAAGACTTTGGTGAGTTAGTTTATAAAAGCCAAGATAGGCTTTTTGATTATCTTTTCAAAAAAGGTGTTATTCTCCCAGAGAGCGTAAAAGGCTCAAACGTATTTGGATCTATCGAAGCAACCTACCCAACTGAGGTAAAAGTTGACCACCTTACAGAAATAGTCCTTTACAACATTGCTGGCTTTATGAAAGAAGAGCAAAAATATATTGCTTCTTTCGAGTACGTCGAGGAAAAAGAAGACGAAAGAGTGCTCCATCCAGACGATAAAGACAGCACAGAATTGGGAGAAGTCCCACAGGAAGAAAAGAAGGGAACACTTAGTCCGGGGTATCCGGGTTATTACTATGGATTAGCAGGGATGTATAGGTACGAATAGTGGAACTTTTATATTTTATTCTCGCCTCTTGGGGAATGACCCAAATCTTAGTTTACGGAAGCATATTTGATACAGCCAGACATTGGATTATGGAAAAATCTGATTGGTTTGGAACCCTTATACACTGCCCTATGTGTACGGGCTTTTGGGTTGGTGCATTTTTGTTCGGTATAAATGGCTTTACCGAACTATTTAATTTTGAGTATAATATCGCTAATTTATTCATTTTAAGCTGTTTAGCGTCAGCTACATCATACGCTTTGAATGTTGTTATTAGCGATGGTGGAATAAAAATTAATCATATTCACGAGTAAACAGGAGGTCAAAATGACAGCGAAATGGATGTTACAGCCAGTAAGAAGATGCTGCCGAGGTTCCTAACTCGAACGGGTTGCGCCCGTCAAAGGATTTTATTATGTCTAGAATGTTATTAACTGAGTTTTATCAACTTTGTGAGGGAGGTACTTGCCAAGATCTTCTCACAGAGGAAGAAAAAAGATTTGTCTCTAATGGTGGACTTATCCTTTCTGGTGTTATGCAAAGAGCAGAAGCACAGAACGGAAATGGTAGAGTCTATCCTATGCGTGTTTTAGAACGTGAAGTAGACAACTATAAGAAGTTGGTAAAAGAAAGAAGAGCACTCGGAGAACTGGACCACCCAGAATCTTCTATTGTCAATCTTGCTAATGCTTCTCATATGGTCACAGACATTTGGTTTGAAGGCAAAGACGTTATGGGTAAGATCAAGGTTCTTGACACACCAGCAGGTAAAACCTTGAGAGCACTTGTAGAAGGTGGTTGCCAAGTTGGTATCTCTTCTCGTGGCTTGGGTACTGTTGACGAAAGCAACGGAGCAGCGAGAGTAAATGATGACTTCCAGTTGATTTGCTTTGATATGGTATCTGAGCCTTCTACAACTGGTGCTTTTATGATGAGAGAAAGCAAAGAGCCTAACGTTTGGACCAAGGCAGATAAAATCAACAGATTATTAAACGACATTGTAAAGGAATAAAATGAAGAAAAGCGAATTCAAAGAAATGATCAAGGAAAGCGTTAAGGAAGTTCTCATCGAAGAAGGCGTCCTTAAAAGCGTCATTTCAGAAGTTGTAAAAGCAGTAGGGCAAGTACAGCCAGTACAACAACCAATCGCAACCCAACAAGCCTTTACAGAACAGGCTAGTTTAGAAGCAGCAGAAAAGCAAAAGCAAAAACTAGCCGAGACAAGAAAAAGAATGCTTGATGCTATTGGGAAAGATTCCTTTGGTGGTGTAGACATTTTTGAAGGAACAACACCAATCAAAAAAGGTGGATCACCAGCAGCACCAGCAGCACCTTCTTCTGCATTAGAGGGTGTAGACCCAAGCGATTCAGGAGTAGACATTTCAAGTTTACTTGGTGGAGTAAATGTTTGGAAACAACTAATAAAATAGGTAGAAAATGAGAAAGAAAGCTAGACCAGTTCACGTTGAAGTTACACCGAGAAAAAATGAATCTCCTGAACGAATGATCAAAAGATTTATCAAGAAAGTCAAAAAAGAAGGCATTCAGGACGAATGGAGAGCAAAATACATGTTCTTCGAGAAACCAGCAGAAAAACGCCGTCGTAAAAAAGAAGAGCGTAAAAGAACTTTAAAAAGGCTCCAAAGAGAATACGACGCTAAATATAAAGACTAGGAGAAAACAAAATGGCAATTTATTCACCAAGAGCAAGCGGGTTAGGAAACTCAGCAGCATATCAAGTAGCAGGCAAACCTTATTTAACAGGCTCTTTACTGACTTTTGAAAATGGTGTTAACCTTAGCACTTCCAATGAATACAAGGTAACTTTTCCAACAGTTACTAAAAGGGTTACGATTTCAAATTATGCCACAGGAAGTAATTTAGCAGTGTACTTTTCTCCGAAAGCAACATCCCCAGCCACAATTACCGGTGTTCACTATTATGTTATCGCCTGTACTGATCAAAATCAAGCAACTGGCTCTTTAACTTTGGATATTAAGTGTTCTGAACTTTACATTAGCCCCCTTCCAAAAGGAAACATAAATTATGTGGCGATCGGTCAAGTCGGAGGAGATGCCAACCAAGGTCATCAAGAAGCTTTTGCTGTTGTTGCGGAACTAACAGGCATTCCAGCCTCCGAAATGTATCAACTTACAGGCTCTGGTATTAATGTCTCCACATATACTGATGGGCAAAATTAATTTTTTTATTCTTATCCTTCCAACATCTTAGAGACAAATAAAGCCAAATAGCTTTTTTATTCTATC
>Ga0099847_1000719_pt1 | contig 11262 bp, 13 predicted proteins | sample CB_VirMetaG_2_FD_78178 | JGI IMG/M metagenome (GOLD analysis project Ga0099847, IMG submission 78178) | Freshwater to marine saline gradient viral communities from Chesapeake Bay - CB_1504_2 Viral MetaG | ecosystem: Environmental > Aquatic > Marine > Coastal | place: USA: Chesapeake Bay...
AGGTCAATAGTTATAACCAGAATGGAGCTGGGTTGGATTGGCATTGTGCACCATAACAGGGCAATGATAGTTCCAACATGGTGCGGGTGCACCAGTTTGGTTCGTGCCGGAGGCGTTCAGCTAACAAAGTCGTTTAGAATCAAAGGGTTAGGTCATAAAGGTGTGATAGTACTTTAATGGATATGCCCAGAAGGGATAAGGCTCCATCTGTGATAACCTTTGGTTATAAAGGGGCAAGGGGGGGATCTGACATTGCTTTTTAGATGCATGGCCCCTAATAACATTCTGACAGAAATTCTGACAATCTGACTTTGCAGGGAGCTAACTGGCAGACATCCCTGTTGCGTCATGCCGAAGGCGTCTAATTACTTTCTGAAGTATTTACTTCCGGTTTCCTAGATTCCTACGTAATATATAGTATACGTCTAAGAAAGTGCTAGACGCAATAATACAGAGGGAGTTAGCTATAGGCTCTCCCTAAACCCTTTTACAGCAGGCCGGATGTCTAATCCCCCGATATATGAGTGAGAGGTACACTCAGGCTACTGCTGCCTACATTCTGGAGTTTATCATGCCTAGAGGCGAGATGGTATTCGATCGCAATAAGATTGATCCCGAAAAACGTAAAGCCAACGATGCAGCACGGGCTAAACGGATGGGGAGAGACGCGGCTGGGAACAAGCTACCCAAGAAGACCAATACCGGCAATAAGCAGGTTAAGGCCAATGAGCAGACCGGCAAGCGCGGTATCAAGAGCAATGTAAAGTCTACTAAGGCCAGCAGGCAGAAAGAGCAAATAAAGAAGAAAACATCCAGCGGAACCAAACGGAAAGCAAAAAGATGAAAAGGCTAGGCTTCTTCCTTCCAGTAATAGCACTGCTGCTCGGAGGGTGCTGGGGTCTGGAGGTAAGCTGGGACAAGCCTGCCACGTATGAGAACGGGGATCTTATCCCTGACCATACAGTGCTTAAGTGCCAGATCGAGTGGCACTACGTTGGGCTACCTGCCAGTGAGACCGATCCAGAAGATCTTAAGATAATGACCTACCACCTCTGTAATGAGGAAGTCTTCCAGACGGCAGGCATGGACGGCATACCCTACAATTTACGAATAAGAGCCAGAGAAGTATACGAGCTGTACCCAGACCTAGTCCGCTGGGGTGAATGGTCAGAGACCATATACGTACCGGCACCGGAGCACACCCACTAATGTTTCATGCAACCATTATAGGACTGCCCAGATCCAGAACATTCTGGTTCAGCCACTTCCTTACGCACGGTGACTACCACTGCTTCCACGACTATGAGTCGTATATCTACCCAGAGGTCAAAGGGAAGATACTGCTCAATTCCACCCCCAATGCGCTGTCCAAGCCAGTAGGCAATACAGTTATCATTGAGAGGGATTGGAGGGAGGCAATGAGGTCGATGCAACGCTTCCTCGTCCTACCGTACAATGTACAGGATCTAGCTAACTGCTACATGAAGATGGCAGAACACCTTGAGACCCTAGAAGGATACAGGGTTAAGTACGAAGATATAAACACGCGGCTACCCCAGATACTTAAACACCTTGATGTACAGATACCTCTGAATAGGTTGCTTGAAGGGAGAAGCTTTAACAAACAATCAAAGGATAACTGCGAGGAGAACTCAGAGTATCCTTACAGGTATACACAATCATGTCGATTTTAGATAAACTATTGTTCAAGAAAGATAAGGAGTTATGGGATATTAAAGACAGGCTAACGGCCTATCCCAACCCTCACCTACGCTTGCTATTCGTAATCTTCCAGTTAGGCCATTCCTTGGTGAACTGGTTCGTTGATATGCTAAGGTATATCCCAGGATTTAAAACGGTGGTCAAGGGGCACGACATTGCCTATTGGCTAGTCCACGGACTTATCGCCATAGTCCTAACCACGGCCTTAGTGGTAACAGGGTGTAATCACTACTCGGCCTCTTATGAGCCGTCGCAGTATGAGAGCTAATCATAATTTAATCATGCTACACCCGTATGACCTCCCCATCATCCTGTGTACAGGAGATAAAGGTTTTGTGTCAGGGCTAGTAGAGCTAGGGATGGAAACAGACTTAGCAAAAGAGATAGTGGAGTTAATAGCTCCCGACCACAGTTCAGGATACTGCACCCTTGTAGAGGGTTTGAATGGCGGTGTCTTCTGTGGCGTTATGGCGGTAAAGAGTAAAACAGATTATAACTCTATGGCGCACGAAGCCACCCACATGGCAGTGAAGACACTGGACTGGGTAGGTGTGGAGTATACCGCTGAGAGTCACGAGGCATTAGCTTACGTCGTAGGCTGGCTAGTGCAACAGTTCAAGCAACCTTGGAAATAAACAATGGCTAAGATTAACATACCAGACATCGCCACTCAGTTTGCGTCAGCGACAGCTCTGAACTCTCGCTTCCAGCAGGTTGAGGACGCACTGAACAACTTAGTCCTATATCGAGACAACCCCGAAGGGGAGGCCAATGAGATGGTCACGGATCTGGATATGGACTACAATCGCATATACAACCTTCCAGCTGCCACGTCCTCAGGCCAGCCTGTTACATTCGGGCAAGTGCTCTCCATCGTTACCGATCTACTGGCGGGAGGAGACGGTACAGGAGGTTCACTGACCTATGTGAATGAATACGTAACCTTGACGTCTGGACAGACCTTAGTAACCTTCTCTTCCGATCTAACGTTGGCAAACTTTTACGTGTCAAGCCTTGGAACGGACGGAAAGACGCTCGTTGCTGATACTGATTACGACCTAGATATCCCAGCAAGAAGCATTACTCTATACAACTCCTACCCAGCCGGTACAGTAATTCGTGCCAAGGTGGAGGTAACTGATGAGACCGTGCCTCTTGAAGGCGTGGCCACAGTGGCGGATAGAGCGGGTGCAAAACTTAATTACGCAGATGTGGACGGAACAGGCGCAGTAGTACTAGACTGTTTGAACGGGGATGTGTCCCTGTTCAATATCACCTTGACAGGTGTTGTAACAGACGTATCGGTGACTAACACCCCCACGGATACAGACAAGTCTTTTGCGATCACGCTGCGTATCATCTCGGACGGTGCGTCGGGAGTGACCTTCGGTTCCCAGTTCCAGTGGGCAGGCGGAGCAGCTCCTACGCTATCCGCGGTATCCGGCGACAGGGACTACATCACTGCACTTACTATTGACAACGGAACAACATACGACGGCTGGTTAACAGCGGGTGAAGTTGGATAACGGAGACAAGAATGGCTTACCTAAGTCGAATAGCACAAAAGTTGTTGCAAGCTTCCGAGAGCCGTGCTCCTATCGTGTACCCTAACCCATGGTCAACATACGACGAGGCGCGGTTCATAGACGTTGCAGCAGATGCAGCCACCTACGAAGAAGACGCAAGGTTCGGTACATTCGTAGACATAGGCAGAGAAGGTCTCCGTGACGGCGTACTGATAGGAGGCTATCGCAGAGACGTAGATGTGGGCGGAGTAGTCTTGAATGCCGGTCTCGGCCACCACTACGACGAGACTGGAAATGTTCTAGTATTCGACACAGCAACAGACGGTGGTGCAGACAGAATAATAAACGGATACTTCGGCTGGGACGGCGCACTAGATCGCCAATCACTGAACTGTATTTTTGGCGCGTATGGAGAAGACGGAAGAAACGTAGGGACTCCAGCGGCAGCGGGAGTGGTACATCCCAGATACAATGCTGGAGGCGCGTGGGTAAATGGAGCACCAACAGGATATACGCCATCAACAGCAATAGCCAATGATGGCTGGGGCGCTGGCGTGTGTATCTCTGGCGACGGAACCCGCGTGGGCATGAGTTGTATCGAAGGCAGCAGAATAGCCGTAGCTACGATCTCACCGCTAGCAGTTATGGCAGAAGAGCAGATCATAACACCAAGCGGATCACCAGCCGACGTGGGCCAAACACGAAACCTGAAGATGAACCTCGACGGAGATATATTCGTTGTAGGCGACCACGTCGCACAAAAAGTATGGACGTTTACAAGAGTCGGAACAACTTGGTCAGAAGTAGATGTAATGACTGTAGCCGGTGGAACGTATGCAACAGAAGTTGTTGTATCTGACGACGGAACACGCTTATTTGTGGGAGACAGAACCGGTGCACCTTCGGGTGGCGGACAGTTGTACCACTATACCCGTGACGGCACAGGATGGTCACTCGTAGAAATAGTAGTACCATCGGGAAGTTCAAGTACCGACAACTTCGCGGGACGGGGCGCAGTAGGCATAGCTCCATCAGGAACAACGGTTGCAATCGGTGCCGCAGGCGACGACACGATAGCCACGAACCAAGGTAAGGTTTACATCTTCCGTATCGAGGGGGGTCTTCTTGTTGAGAAACAAGCGATAACAGCAACTACAGTTTACGGCCCAGCATTATTCGGTTCGGCAGTAGCTTGCGACGACGAGATGATTGTCGTAGGCGGTTCAGGAGACGACCACAACAATCCTGGAGTAACAGATAACGCAGGGGCGGTATGGTCATTCGTGGCAACTAGCCCCTTCGTATAATTGACGAGGTTTAAATGAGCGATTTTTCAACTAAGGCCGCACTAAAGGCGGCCACTCTACAGGCGGGACAGCGTGTACGTACAAACGGCCTAGACGTCGTGGCGGACGGTGGACACCAAGAGTTCTACGTCCAAACCCTCGCCGACTACGGCGGAGTGGCTCCTGATGAGACGCTGGTATCAGACGTCCTTCTGGCCAACGGTAATGTAGCAAAGGCGTTGGGTGTGAATGCTCTCCCTTTGACTGGCATAATCTTGTGGCCTAGTGAAGTTGCTCCGGACGGTTGGGCGCTCTGCGACGGCACGAATGGTACAGTCGATCTGCGAGGTATCTTCGCCCTGATGCCCACCGACCCTGCGGACGTACTTAGCATCTTAGGTGATCACAACATAACCCTGCCTTCCACAACAAACAGCCATACGTTAACAACTGGGGAAGTTCCTAGCCAGAGTTTGGCTATCGAAATGGATGCGTCAAGCCAGAGCGACTCTCACTTCGAGACAAGTAGTGTAGCCCGCGGTAGGGCTGGTGCTTCTACCAGCGAGACAGCTCCCATATCTGGGTACACTGGAGGTGGCGGTGGCCACACCCACACTATAGAAGGCTTACCGGCCTTCGCCAATATACCGGCAAGTCGTTATATCAACTTCATTATGAGGATCAGTGAGATTACGCAAGTCGTAAACGCACAGCCTCCAGAGGGCGCTGCTGATTATATTAACGTGTCCGGCGATGTAGAGCTAGATGCTCAGTTCGGTGACATAACAGTTTTCGTCGTACAGCCTAATGCTGACATAGATGACTTGATTATCATTAATCCCCCCGCGGCAGACGGCACTGCTTACGCTGCCAGCATTAAGATAATCTCTGATGGAGCGTCCACTGTTACGTTCAATGCCACGCAGTTTAAGTGGGGTGTAGCAGGGGTTCCAACCCTGACTGGCACTCTGGACAACTGGGACTGGATCGTAGCTATATCGGTAGACCAAGGTGTTACTTTCGACGCAAACTTAGCGATTGAGGATGTAGTTTAATGTTTAAAGATGTGATGAACCGTTGGCTTACTACTGGCCTGTTCAAAGAGACAGCCAAGTCTCCCGACACCGTCATTATGACTGTGGACGAGGGGAGGAAGCGGTTCGTCGAACTTAAGGACATGACCGGCTACAAGTTCGCAAGTAAGTATCTCGGAGGGTACCCGCACTGGAAAGCGTTGGAGTCTTCGAGCTTCAGCTCTGTGCTGGATGAATGGAAAGAGGAATTGGAAGTTGCTCTTCGCTGCGAGGCACTGTGCAATATCGGCGTCCAAGCGGACGAGGGGCACTTCCAAGCAAACAAGTTTCTGGCTGATAGGGGCTGGCAGACGCGGAGTGCCGGTCGCCCTTCGAAGGAAGAAGTCGATAAGCGGATCAACCAAGACGCAAAGGTAACTCAGGAGGCAAGACGTTTCCTGACACCTATTACGCCAATAACAAAATAGGTAGTCCATGAGCTGGCACAAAGACTCGCAAGAATTGATAAAGAGTATGTCGACGGAGACCCTTGAGCGGCGAGAGCTGTGTAAAGAGGATCTCCGCGTCTTTGCCCTGACTATGAATCCCCAGTATGCCTATGGGGACATTCACATGGAGAACTACAAGTGGCTAATGGACTACACCTTGTTTGGCCAAGGCGACTCGATAACAGCTAACAAGCTGTTGATGTTAGCACGGGCACACTTGAAGAGTCACGAAGTTGCGACTTGGTGTGCTTGGATTATTACAAGGCACCCAGAAGTGACAATCCTCTATCTGTCTGCGACGAGTGAACTGGCTGAGACCCAGTTGTTCGCCATCCAGAACTTGCTAGAGAGTGCGGCTTACCAACATTTCTTTCCTGAGTATATACATCCTCAAGAAGGTAAGAGGGAGGCTTGGAACACAAAGAAGATTATAATCGACCATCCCCAAAGGAGCGAAGAGGGAACGCGGGATGCTACCATTGCTACCGCGGGCTTAACCACTAACACCACGGGATGGCACGCTGACGTAATCGTAGCGGACGATTTGGTTATACCAGAGAACGCCTACACGGCTGAAGGTAGAGAGATGGTAGCGAAGAAGGCTTCGCAGTTAACCTCTATCCGAAATCCTGGAGGGTTCACGCTGGCTTGCGGAACCCGCTACCACCCCATGGATATATACCAAACTTGGAAAGAGCAAGAGTACGAGGTCTTTGATGACAACGACGAGCTTGTAGAGAAGCGTCCAGTGTGGGAGATTTTGGAGAGGCCTGTAGAGACCCCTGAGAAGGGATTCACTTGGCCGCGAACAATCAAGAACGGAAAGTCGTATGGCTTTAACAAGAACATCTTATCACGTATAAAAGCGGAGTATGACGATGTCGTCCAGTTCTACGCCCAGTACTACAACAACCCGAACGCCCCTGGGTCTAACCGAATCAACCGAAACCGATTCCAGTACATTGAGCCGAAGTCGATCAGGTATTCGGAAGGCGAATGGACTGTCAACAACCGCAGATGCAACATTTATGCGGCGATGGATTTCGCGTACACTACGAAGAAGAAATCGGATTACACGGCAATCGTAGTTATTGCGGTATGCTCCGAAGGCTACATCTACGTGGTTGACATGGATAGGTTCAAGACTGACCGTATACAAGTAATGTTCGAGCACCTTGCACACATGCACGAGAAATGGATGTTCAGGCAGCTCCGAGCAGAGACTAACGCGGCTCAGAGCATGATCGTGGGAGATTTTAAAGACTACATCCGTAAGCACGGTATGACCTTGAGTATTGACGAGAAGACTCAGTCACGGCACGAGGGCACTAAGGAGGAGCGAATAGCCTCTATCCTTGATACGCGGTATGAGAACTTAACCATGTGGCATGTGAAAGGCGGCTTGACGAACGCCTTGGAGGAGGAGCTTATACTGGCTCGCCCTCCTCACGACGATTTGAAGGACGCCCTCGCAAGTGCTGTGGCTATCGCTAAGGTGCCGCGGAGCATGGGTAACACACACAAGAAAGGCTCGAATGTAGTCTTCCATAGTAAATTTGGTGGAGTATCAAATGGCAGGTAAAGTAGCAGAACTCCAAGTCATGTTCGGAGAGTTATCGGATTCGACGGGCAGAGGCGTAGCGTTTCTGTGGGACAAGTGGGATAATCAGCGGGAGGGCTGGAAGGCTGAGAAGATTGAAATTCATTCTTACGTCACCGCCACTGATACCGGCACGACCACAAACCAAGGGCAGTGGAAGAACTCCACTACAATGCCCAAGCTTTGTCAGATCCGTGACAACTTGCACAGCAATTACTTAGGTGCAATTTTCCCTAATGACAACTGGCTCCGTTGGGACAGCTACGATCAAGCTTCTGCTTCTAAAGAAGTGAAGCAAATGATTACAGCGTACATTCGACACAAGATGGAGCAGTGCGACCTACGCAACGACGTAAGTACACTATTGATTGACTACATCGACTACGGAAACTGTTACGGAGAATCGGAGTGGGACTTCGGAAGGCGCCGTATGGATATACAAGGCCGCGAACATACAAGCTATGTCGGACCTCGAATCCGGCGTATCAGTCCTCTGGACATCGTGTTCAACCCAACGGCTCCTACTTTTGAAGAGGCTCCAAAGATCGTAAGGTACATTAAGTCAGTCGGAGAGATTAAGGCTCTTGCAGCCAAAGATCCCGTCTGGCAAACTGCTTACGACAAAACAATGTCCATGCGTTCTAACATCGGCAATTATACTGTTGCAGATACTAAGAAAGCTATAGGCTTTGCCGTAGACGGCTTCGGAAACCTGAAGGAGTATTATGGCGGCGAGTACGTAGAGATCTTGAGATTCCTTGGGGACTACTACGACAAAGAGACAATGGAACTGAAAGAGTCTCAGGAGATCATAGTGATCGACCGGAGCATTATGGTTTCACAAAGAGATATACCGTCTCCGGAGGGTGTCGGGAATATTGTTTCAGCAGGCTGGCGTAAACGTCAGGACAACCTGTATCACATGGGTCCGCTAGACAACCTCGTGGGAATGCAATATCGTATCGACCACCTCCAGAACGCACAGGCAGATGCTACCGACTTGATCGTGCATCCCATTGTGGTTATTCAAGGGGACGTAGAGCCGTTTGCGTGGGCACCTGAAGAGGTGATCCAGATCATAGGCGAGGGAGCGGTCAGCACAATGTCCAGCGACTTGTCAGGCGTAGCAACGGCCAAGCAGGAGATCGCATTCTTGGAAGCCCGCATGGAAGAGTATGCCGGTGCCCCGAAAGAGGCTATGGGATTCCGAACTCCAGGCGAGAAGACATTGGGAGAGGTCACGAAGCTGGAAAACGCAGCGGGTAGGATCTTCCACGAGAAGACTGTAACATTTGAGATATTCCTAGAGAAGCTCTTGCAAGGCTGCTTATCCGAAGCTATTCTCCACGAAGGCGGTACAGATATACCGCTTCTGGACGAGGAGCTAGGTTTCGTAGACTTCGCGAAGATTTCAAAGAACGAGCTTGTGCATAACGGGGCAATTCGTCCTGTAGGCGCAAGACACTTTGGACAGGCTAAAGAGGTTATGACCAACCTGTCGGTGGCTCTAAACGGTCCACTGGGACAGATAATTACACCTCACATCTCAGGGAAGGCATTAGCAACCATGATCGAGGACATCTTCGAGCTGGGACGCTTCGACTTAATGCGGCCTAATGTGGCAGCAGTTGAAGAATCTGAACTCAACGATGTACGAAATGTGGGAGCTGAGTCCAACTTAACTAACGTAATGACTCCAGGACTTTCAGAAGAATGAAGATACCAAGCAGCGTATTAGGTAAGGACGAAAGTGCCAACAAAGAATTCATAAGTCGATGTAAGGCTGCCGATGATCTATTCGACGCCTTCGCGCTTATGTTTGAGAAGAAGCTAGCGGCTCACAAAGCTGAATCAAAGTCTCCTAAGCAGTACGAGAGTGCGAGCTGGCCTTTCTACCAAGCGGACTCAATTGGGTACGAACGTGCTCTTGAAGAGTTCATCGACTTATTCAAACTTAAGGATTAAAATTATGGAGAATGATGACCAATCAATCTTCAACAACGGTGGCCAACCTGCACAACAGCAAGGCGATCAAGGCAACAACGATCAAGCAACAGCAGACCAGCTCTTAGCGAGTATCGTCAACGCCGAAGGCACCCCCAAGTACAAAACTGTGGAAGACGCCATCAAGGGTCTTGCAGCCGCGCAGGAGCATATCTCTCGCTTAGAAGCAGAGAACAGCGACTACAAAGGCAAGGTGGAAAAATCCAACACCTTACAGGATGTCGTGGATGCCTTACAAAAGTCTCGTGAGGGGCAGGAGCCAGAGAAAGGTTCTTCTTCTCAAATAGACGAGGCAACTTTGTCAGCCATGCTCGAACAGGTGGTAGACAAGAAGGAAGCACAGAACACTGCCAAGCAGAATGCGGCACTCGTTGTAGCTCAGTTCAAGGAAGCCTATGGCTCCGAAGCTGAGGCAAAGTACAACGAAGCTGTAGCTGCAACTGGCCTTAGCAAGTCTGACGTTAATGCGTTGGCTTCTAAGAGTCCTACTGCTGCCATGAAGCTGTTGGGTGCAGCCGAGAAGAAGCAAGGTATGAACCTTAACTCCTCCGCTAACCCTGCGGCATTTAAAGATAGTGATACCGGACCCGCTAAATTTGACCCGTTCCAGCCCGCGAAGAACTCTGCACTTGAGAAGTTCCGAGAGAGTCGGAAGGCGACTAACAAGCGGTTAGGCATCACTGAATCCTAACTCTTATTTTATTAAGGAATAAACAATGAGTATTACATCTCAAAGCAACCGCGCCTTTGTGGAAGCGGAACAGTACTCAGATTTCATCCTGACGACTTTGCATGATGGTCTGCTGCCTATGGAGTTCTATCGTAACGTATCCGATTTCGGAAACGGCGAGACTCTACACATCAAAACTATCGGCGAAGCTCAGATTCAGGAAATCTCTGAAGATGCGCCTATCAAGTACAGCCCTATCGAAACTGGTGAAGTCACTCTGACCATCACTGAGTACATCGGCGACGGTTGGTACGTAACTGATAAGATGCGTCAAGACGGTGCACAGGTTGAGGCTCTAACAGCTCAGCGTGGTGCAGAAGCCACTCGCGCTATCCAAGAATACTTCGAGACCCAGTCTCTAGCTGTTCTGGTAGCGAGTCAAACTAACGCTGACCCCAACAACATCAACGGTTTCGCTCACAGGATCGCTTCTGCTGAGACTAACGACATCTTTGACTACGAGCACCTGATCCAGCTGCGCTTGGCCTTCGACAAGGCTGAAGTACCTGTACAAGGCCGTGTAGGCATCGTTGACCCCGTTGTTGAAGCCACTCTGAACAACAAATCACAAGTTGTTACTGGTGACTTGAATGCTAACCCGACTATGCAGGGCATATTCGAGAATGGCTGGGCACGCGAGCACAAGTTTGTTACTTCTATCTTCGGATGGGACATCGTTACTTCTAACCGTCTGCCTAAAGGAACTTTTGGCGATGGTACTGAGACTGTAGCTGGTGTTGCTAACATCTTCATGTGTATTGCTGATGATAACTGTAAGCCTCTGATGGCTGCATGGCGTGAGATGCCTTCTGTTGAAGGTGGCCGTAACAAAGATATGAAGCGTGACGAATTCGTTCAGTCCGCTCGTTTCG